>ENA-UOTX01000111-UOTX01000111.1-compost-metagenome-genome-assembly--contig:-NODE-111-length-88032-cov-7.558183_pt1 | contig 88032 bp, 70 predicted proteins | sample MGYA00238143_ERZ746982 | MGnify/ENA primary metagenome ERZ746982 (study PRJEB28758, sample SAMN06268862) | compost metagenome | isolation source: single cell | place: USA: California, Emeryville, Joint... | reverse complement strand
AGGAGGCGATCTCCGGTGTCACCTAGCAAGGGAAAAAAAGTTCACTGAAGAGCAGTCAAGTATGATTTCTATTCATATGAAGCAGAGATATAATGAATTTCAAGAGTTCTTTGCTGCTTGTATTATAGTGGGACTAGAATATCTGCATGGAAATAACATTATCCATAGAGATATAAAACCAGAAAATCTTGTCTTTGATGGAAAAGGTAGACTGTCATCTGATATCTCTCTGCTGAGTTCTTCGATCGTTGCTCATAGGATACCTCAGAATCACTGATTTTGGTGTGGCAAAGACTCTTAGGTCCGATAATGCGAACGATACGTCAGGAACTCCTGGATATATGGGTAATTTTTTATCATATTTACATGTAACAGAGCTCATAAAATCCAGCTCCAGAAGTAATGTGCCACCAGAATCATGGAATCGCTGTGGATTATTATGCTCTAGGCGTCATCTTGTTTGAGTGTATGTACGGAAGGGTAGAAATAATTATCACATAAACAGTGTTAAATTTTCATCAGAGACCAGTTCCAGGAAGAAATCGAAGAGATATTAGAGATTATATTCTCTCTAAGCAAGTGCAAATTAAATCAGAGCAAATTCCTTCGGGATGGACAATGGAAGCTGCAGATTTTATTAATCGAGTAAAAACACTGATTAAAGTTGAAATTGAAAAAGTTTTGTGCTTGTTATTCCTAGCTGATTCAAAGGAAAGCGATCAATAGGCTTGGAAACAGAGGACCCGAAGAACTCAAGAGACACCCATGGTTAAGAGACTTCCCTTGGGAGAAGTTGCTCAAAAAAGAAATACCCCCTCCATTTCTTCCAGGAGTAAATCAAATGATTCATGCTTACTCTAATGGCATATCTAGGGCGATGGCTTTGAGGCAAGACAGTCTCTACCCCACTGGAATGATTCGGATGATGAGACAGTTAAGCAGAATGCAATTTTATTAAGACGAGACTCTGTGCAAAGTACATTATTATTATAGATAGGTCAGATTTAAGATTATGCTTCAGGCTTATTTGAAGGATACGAGATCGATATCAACACTAAATCCTTCCCATTCACAGGAAAGTCGAGCGGATTGGAGCTATCACAAATTGCCACAACATTAAATGATGGTGATTTACTTCATACTTTTGACAAATAAGAATAGAGAAGAGAAGTACATTGTCAGGAGATAATACCATGCAAATTATCGACTGATTTAAACGCATGGCAGTCCAAACTGTCGAATGTTTTTTCCGATGCAATTAATAAAAGTGATTTTGCTTTCCTCCGTTTTTTAATTACTAAATTCTTTAATAAATTACTGATGCGTATTGAACATATACATCGAGTTCTATTCAATTCTACAAAATATATAATGATCTAATGCTCAATGTATTTTAACCAGATTATCTACCTATTGGTACTTAGAATTGGACATCCTGTATCTTATAATAATATTTCATCACAATTTCTCAATGAAAAACTAATCTCAGATTTGATAAACAAATTTAAAGGAAATTATCCCATTCGAAGGATTAGATCATCAGTATTAGAGAAAAACGTATTTCAGCTTTCATCATTAGCAGCATTGCTAATGAGAGTTCTCATTACAACAACAATGATCATTCTCTCAATGGTCGAGTGGCAGATGATAAAGAAAAAAAGCATGACAGTTTTTGTTCACAGTTAACTGACTTTAAAAAAAATTGTTAAAGGGAAAAAACCCTCATGTAACAAATTTAGTCTTTCCGTGAGAAACTACAGCCACAAATTTAAAAGAGAGGATGTTTAGCAAAGAAAAACGCATTGCAACCATAGTACTTTGAAACAGGGCCCTCTGATCTTTCGAGTTGCAATCTGAGCGTTCTTTTCAGATACTGTATGAAAATTCAAAATCGTGTTACAAGAATAAACTTAACAAAATTTATTAAATTGCACTAATCAAGGAGATAGCCAAATTCAGCCCGGCTACTTTTGAAATCATGGTTTGGAAAAGAATATACATCACATTGATCTCTTTGATACTCCTTGCTGGAGTCTTTCTGCAGAGAATTGAAGCGAAGGAATCTCTCTCATTCTCTTTACAAGGATTAGAGGATGTTAAAATCAGGCGCTCCCATGAGACTACTCTTGGAGACTCATATCGAAATTACCAATTCCTCTCCTACAATGCCTCAATTAGACCTTTTTTACCGAACAGAGGCCTAGGATTTTTCGCGAATGTCAGCTATGCGAACCTTTTTCTTGAAGTGAGCTTGGATCAGTCTCTTTTCTTGCTCGTCAGCGACAAATGCGTCAATTGCAAATACAGACTATATAACTCATCACACTCCGTCACCTCATACATCTATAGCTACGAAAGCGATGAATGCTGGTCGAATTTATTCTCAATGGAAAACAATTCTGTTTCTGAGTGTTTTGGCTCTTTCCGCTATTATGGAAATGATATCTATGGTAAACTGGGCTATGAAAGTCTCTACTTCAGCTCTGAAATGTCCGTAATCACGATAACGAGTATGGTTTTTGTCACTTATCAGCAGGGTGAATTCTTTCCTGAGAATGTGCAAGGCATATTTGGACTCGGAAATAGCGATATCGAAGGTACCTTTGGTCATTCATTGATGGAGAATTTCCTGGATAATGACGCTATTTCAGCTCCTCATGTATTGGTTTGTGTGAACAGCCTGGGACGTGGATATCTTAAGTTAGGTCTTAGTTTGAATAGCGATCAAGGCGTGCTGTGGACCAAGCAAAGAAACCCGTTTTATTACTCCTTTGATGTAAGTGAGATCACGCTTGGTGACCTATCAATTAAACGAGCAATGCAAGGAGCAATTAGCTTTAGTACTGCCTATTTAAAGCTTTCTCCCGCGCTATTCAATCAGGTCAAAGACAAAATAGTAAACTTGGTTAGCTCTTCGTCTGGAAATGAGGCACTAGTGAATAAAATGAAGGATTTTGTGGATCGAATGATGACTTATAACTCACGAGCTATACTCACAGTGGCTGAGTTAACTTTCCTTCAACAGATTGAAACTCCGGTATTCACCATCGTAGGGGAGAAGCACAAGAAGGTAGAGTTGAAAATCGCGCGCATGTTCGGAATTTGCGAGGATGTGGTTCAAAACTATGAGACGGAGCGATTCAAGTCGTTTAATGACACTACAGAACTCGAAGTCTGCATATGGATCGCCAATAACACTGAGAATGATATGGATATTATCTTTGGGAATTTAATCAATTCTGAAAATGGAACATTATATTTCCTTGACAAAGAAAGGGGCAGGATGGGATTTATTAAAGAATATGACTGTAATAATGATAATCAAGAATACCACATTACTTTGAATATCTTCTCAGTGTATATCGTTGAGAAAATGGTCGCGATAATTGCCTTGGCGGTGTTGGTGATTGCATCTTTGAACAAATGTGACGAATACTTTTATGAAGAAATGGACAATCCGGAGGAGGGCCTCAGCACCATGAACTTATCTCAAAATCCAAGAACAACGAACGCGAACGCGAACACGAACACGAATAATGATGGTCCTGCTTACACAGAAGGAGTCCGTCGGAGAAGAACGACGAGCCAATTAGATGATTCAGGGCTAGGAAATGTTAGTCCTGAGCATCTAGGCTAATCTTTATGAAGCATTGACTTTTTGTTTTGCTTATGCCTAAATACAACTCATGGTTATTTTTAAATTTGTGAGTTTGCTTGTAACACTGATGGTTGGATCATTTTACATCTACACCAGATTTGTATATCTTAATAAAGCCTACGCAGACTCATGACAAGCATTTTAAAGAGAGTGAGGGACACTGCTAATCAAGTTTACCTATCAATTCAAAACTGAGAGTCTAGTTGATGGCTATCTGCACTTTATGAGTTAATCTCGCAAGGATTGAAGTAAATTTTAAAATAGTCAAAGTGATAGAAGCTGTTTGAGGAAATCATTCAAATTCTGGTACTATGATTTTAAAAATTTAGGTACTTATTTTAAGCAGCTATTAACAGCATTGCAGTAAACAGAATATGATGAACTTTGGAATGGAACAAGGACTCTTTGATAACACCTACCCGCAAGAAGTTTATGATTCCAGAGAACAAATGAAGGAAGTAAGGGATTATACTCTTTTCGGATCTCACCTCACACGATGTAAATGCAGCATATCCTTCGGAATGCAATAGAATTGAGGAAAAAGAATCGAAACTCTGCGCTAGACTCAAAGAGAAAAGCCTACTTAGAGAATAGTTTAGGTATGACTATCTCCTGAAGACATCCGCCTAAGCCCAACTAGATTATTATCTAAAAACTTCTGTGGAAGCTTATATTGAAGACCTTAAAAAGCAACGAGCAGCAGACTCTCCGACAGATGGTGCGTGATTCACATCTATACGTTTCTGACTAATATTTTGATACTAGATATTGACGAACTAATCGAATTTTCAATCAAAATGATGCAGGATGATAATACCAAGCTGCAATTGGAGAGGCTTGAAAAAGAACTCGCTCAAATGGAGCTGGAAGAGTTGGAATTTTCTGAATACTGTGCTGAAATGAGTGCTGATTTAGACTAATAATGAGAGGTCATTTATTCATTCATTCCAGATTCAATTATCATGCTCTTCGTAGTTTGTATTGTTCATATAACTTATTCTAGCACATAAATTTTGTATCCTTCACATCTTTCAGCATATTTCGTGGAAAGAAGAGAAGTTTCGCTCTTCCCTTTCTTAAGTGAAGGTTGATATTTTCAGAGAATTCAAAGAATTGAGGTGTTTAGCAAATGTGGAGTCAGGTTAGCGAGAGGTTTATCTACTTCTGGAAGCAAAAAGTAGAATGAAAATGTTTGATAATTTGCTCCTGTCCTTCCTCGAAGCGTTGATTTAAATCATGTGCAGATCCTTCTATTATCTCCATAGAGATATTCATAAGAATTCATATAGCTTTGCTCTACTCAATGACCTGACTCACTGAGATTCTTTATTTTATCAAAGAAGTTTTTGATGAATTTTGTTGTTAAAGTCAAGCAACTATATTCATCATCATGCCATATATTCAACAGCAAACTCTCTTTTTGTCCCAAAAAACAAAAAAAACTTTAAACTATTCGAGTTCAGAGAAACGGAGACTCGATCTTTGTCTTGCGAGGTGACTTGAGGAGCAAAATCCAGAAAAATAAACGGGCTTTTGAATTGATAGTGTTTTGATATTTATTCAAATTTAATAATTCTCTAAAACTGTAGACAAATAGGGAACCTCATAGGAAAAAATGAACAGACTCCGCACAGAAGATGATAACCTTATTTCGGCTAACACAGCTCGTCCATTGAAATCACGTCATGGATCAACGCGGATTGAGAACACAGAAATCGAGAGAATTATCGATTATGCCAAAGCATCAGGAAAACTTACACTCAAAAGGAAGATCAACAACCTTTTGACTGAAACCAAATTGGGCAGTTTCTTAGACGTGACTAATTCAGTGCTCTCTCTGCTCGTAGTTGCTCAGTATATCGCAGCTCAATATACCACAGCGTTCGAAGGAAATCTTGAATGGGGTGTCTTTAGCTTCTTGGTGCATATTTTGTTCCTTATAGAGTACATGTTTCGTCTTTACTCAGCCAAAGAGCCTAGGAAATATTTCTTCTCATTAGAAGAAAGTTTCGTCGACCTCATTTCCAACGTTCCATTCTTCATCATAAGATTTGCAAGTGGAAACCCATTCGTTGATCAACCTGACAGTTTAACTGCCCACACGGCAAATGTTTTCAGCTTGTTTAGAATATTGCGTTTGCAGAAGCTAAACAGATATATCGAAGCCGAAGTTAGCAAACAGCTCTCAAATATTATCATTGTGATTACCACGTTAATTCTTTTTGCAGCTGGAGCCTTTAATTTAGTTCAGCAAGCCCTGGAAAACGCAGGAATCGTCCCATCTGTGCAGTACTCAGAAACAAAAGATTTCAATTTTTGGCGATACGTCTACTTTATCATCACGACGATATCCACTCTCGGCTATGACAACCCATTCTCGACTGCTGTAGCCAGAATAATGCTCATTTGTTTGATTCTTATTTCTCTTGCAATCATCCCAGCCAAATCCGGAGAACTCATCGGAATTCTTTCATCGAAGTCAGTCTATGCTCGAGCTCGCTATAAAGCCAGCAACGCAATTCCTCATATTTTGATAACAGGCACTGTGTCAGATACTGCACTCCAAAATTTTCTGGTGGAGCTGTTCCATCCAGATCATGGTCCAGCGCAAAAGCATGCTGTCATACTCTTGCCTACGAGGCCAAATAATCATATGGAGATGGTATTGAGAAACTCGGAGTACTCTTCCAATGTTTTCTACTTGCAAGGTATGCTTATTAATTTTTTCTTATTTCTTGATTGAACCGTGGCTATTAGGTGATCCAATGAAAGAAAATGATCTTAAGCGCTGCCAAGCTGAAAGAGCAAAAACGCTAGTTATCATGTGCAATAAGCAGTCAAGTGATGAGAGCGAGGAAGATGCTCGCACGATTATTCAAGCGATGTTTATAAAGAAATACCTTAAACAACACAAGGCATCCGCTGCAATTAAAATCTGCATGCAAATATTACGACCCGAGGGTAAAACGCATTATTACCTATCAAATAAGCAAACTAAAAGCGATCAAGTAAATCAATTCAAATGTGTTTGATCATATATAATTTGCTCATAATAGGTCGTCTGTATTGAAGAGCTGAAACTGAGTCTCCTTGCAAAAAGCTGTCTTTGTCCAGGACTAGTCACTTTCATCTCGAATCTAATCGCTTCTGCAGGTGAGCCTCAAAAAAGATCGGAACTCCCGAGTGATTGGATCGAAGAGTACTGGAAAGGAAAAAGTTTTGAGATCTATAAAACTTACCTTTCAAACCGCTTCGCAGGAAAAACTTTCTCTTCTGTAGCTGCGCATATCTATCAATCGTTTAGAGCGATCCTCTTCGCATTAGAAATCGGAAGTGGAGATAAACCAAAAACCTACCCAAATCCTGGAGATTTCGTTATCCCTAGGAGTGGTCGAATGACAGGTTACGTGATCTGTGAAGATAAGAGTATTGCAGAAGCAATTTCCAACTACCGTACCACAGCAGATGAGGCGGCAAGAAGATCAATGTCTCTCAATGCAAGCTCGAAAAGAGTGTTTGATAAATCTAGCGCAGTATTCGCGAGTGATGATAAAGATTCAGAAAGCGAGGAAGAGAGTGATGAGGAAGTTGAATTAACCTCGAAATTGAAGCAAGAAAATTTCAATATGCCAGTCGCAAACGAATATTCCAACATGGAAGGCCAATATCACATGACGCATTCTAAAATTAATTTGAACGATGTCACTTTCAAAACTATGGAAAATAATATTCTCGCCACAAACCACATTATTCTCTGCGGAATTGTCCCAAATCTTCTGAATTTTGTGCAACCTCTAAGGGCGAAATATCTTCAGAACTACCCTCCCATCATTATTCTTCATCCGAATACACTAGAAGAAAAAGAATGGAATCAGATAGCTTATTTCCCTCAAATCTATTTTGTCAAAGGAAACGGCATGAATCAACGCGATTTGCTTCGTGCAAATATCAAGCATGCAAAGACTGTAGTGCTGCTGTCTCCGAATTCAACAGAAGTAAAGGGACAAGAAGGAATTGAGTCTCATAAAGAAAAAGTTGAAAGCTCAATAATGAAGTAATTCCTTTTTGGTAGTATGTTACTAACACAAATCTCAGTTCCAAAAAGCTCACAAGAGATCAGGAAGACCTGCTAGACGCGAAAACGATCTTTAAATATAAGGCTGTTATGAAGTTAAGACCAAGTATGCCCGTCGTTACTGAGCTTGTGAATCCAAGCAATCTGATGTTTCTACTGAACAAGGCAGAAGACTACTCGATAATGAAAAAATTTGATATCACATTGGTAGGCATTTTTTACACCAGCAATACAATTTAACCCTTTCTCTCTCTTATAGACTCCAAATTTTGCCTCAGGAGAAATATACTTATCCGCCTTGATCGATAGCCTGATTTGTCAGGTAAACCTTTCTACTTTTATCTTCTCTCAATTTACTAAATTTACTAGACATATTACAACTCGTCTCTTTTGACGGTACTTAATCACATGATCGTCGGTAATGTTACACACAGTGGCGGTAAACACAAAGATGGTAGTGGGTCAACAGAAGCTAGGGCAAGTAACCTATTCCATTTCAAAGTGCCGAGAGCTTTCGTTGTAAGACTTTCATCTCTTCTACTCTCAAGTAACTATGCTGTGTTTAGGGAAAAACTTTCGAAAATATTTTCGAATACCTTACAAAGGATCAGAATATTGTACCTCTAGGATTATACCGACTTCCAGGATGCAGAGACAATCGACTTCCTTACGTTGTTACAAATCCTCCACCTAACACTGTCTTATCAGAGAGAGATTTGCTGTTCATTTTAGCGCAAGAAGAACCTCCTGCCAACAGTTTGAATCCTTGTACTCATAATCAATCTAATTTAATAATCAAATAGGTGAAGATTGGGGAGCTCCATTTGAATCGAAAGAAGAAAACATTGCCGAAGAATTGATTCAAATGAAAAAGATAGGCCAGAAGCGTGGCTTGCAAGAATTGAACACGAATGCTGAGGAAATAGACAAAGAATATGTGAAAGCGATGCAATTAAGCAAAGAAAATGAACTGGTTATGAAACAGATCCACAGCATGAGTTTTGACTTAAACCGCCTAAAATCTGAGATTAACCGACTCAAATCTGATTTGAATAATCGACACGAGGTGATTCTAGAGAAAGTTAAAAGGGGAATAAATTATCAGCTATCAGAAATATTCCCTCAATTTGTCGACAATAAAGTCGCTTATGACGAAGAGGAATTAGTGACAGGGTCAGAGCCTAGCAGTGTAGACTATTCTTAAGCGTGAGGGGAGGAGGTTCTACCGTCTTTTTTTTTTTATGAGAAGTGGAGATGACCATTTCAATTTACTGATTACTAATATTTACTGTGTCTTTTCTCGATTCTGTGAGATTTATTTTTCACGACTAATAAATATTAAACGATTTGACGCTTCGATCGTAGAATATTACAGAATCATTATGGGACATATTTTTAGGTTCGGCAATATATTTGAATCTCTCATATTACTTCCTTAAAGAATGTCTGATGAAATTAGCTATCTGAGACAGAGAGAGTGAGAGAGAGAAATTGGTGCGTTGTACTGAACTAACTCTACTGAATCAAAAAAAAAAAACCCAACAAAATCAAATATGTGAAAGGATCAGTTTTCCTAGAAATCATACAAGCGAAAGCGCAGAGAACAGAAGTCTAGAATCAAAAATTGAAAAATTTGAGGATTGAAAGAGAATATAATGAAGAAGAACAAATTTATAGTTTTCTTAAACTTTGATGCTGACTATATTGACTCTAAGACAGTCGGATCTGGAGATCTCATGTTACTGAAGATGAAAAGAAGGAATCGTCCTTATAGAATCCTTCAAAATGGACAGAAAATTTGCTATTATCTTAACCAGCTTGCGAATCGGTATGACTATCGAGTTGTGCTCTTTCACACTGACAGAAGAAAACAAATGCAGATAACCTCTAATTTAGCCAACACCAATTTTCCGAAAGGAGCGATAATTGTCGTTGAAGACTCTGAGTGTTTCCTTAACTACAAATCCAGTGATCCACTAATCTTCAAGGATAATTTCCATCAAGTTGAAATCGCTGCGTATAGCGAGTCAAGTGAGAAAAAGGTATGTGCTCTCGAAGCACTTTCAAAATTGCATAAAATAGACAAATCAGAACGCAACAATCATATCGTCATTGGTACTGCTACCCAAACTATAGAAAGTGCTAAAAGTGAGGGATGGAGGGCACTTCACATTGAGAAGCACCAGCTACTTGATACTCTAAGGGATATTCTCCTCAAAGAAATTAAGACTGAACTTCAAGAAGAAGCCAAAAAACCTCTTGAAACCTCTTCGGATCAGTTTATTCTGACAACTGAGGAAGTAAAACATGGAAGTTCGGTAAATAGAGGCTGGTATAGAGACACATCGACAGGGACCAAATGGTTCGGGAAAACTTCATTAAAAGCTGCCGCTCTTGGCAGTAACCCATATCCCTATTATAGTCTCTATAAAGAATATCTGGCTGGAGTCCTTTATAATATGCTGGGGGTCAAAACTCCAACAATAACATTAAGCGATCAAGCATTGAGTGAGCATATTCTTAAAACCTACCTTGTTAACCCAAGCTATGCTCATGTCAAAAGGTTGCATCACATGTCTCAATATGTTGATGGATTTGTCGAATTTGGAGCTAATTTTGTTGAGAACTATAAAAAATGTCGGACAGAACTTCTTATTTTTTAGTTGCATCAACCACAGGACATAATCACAGAAAAAGTATACCTCTAGTCGGATTTGGCAGAGCTCTTGCTGTTGCGTTTCTTATCCATGACTATGATTGCATTGGAAACTCGGGGAATAACATGGGATACGTTATCAAAGAGAAATACGCAGAGATAGTAAAGATTGATCCTGGAGAAGCATTGTCATTTGCTGAAGATATGAGTGGAGCTAAGGAGCTTGAAAACCCTCCCGATCAAAAACAAGTCATAATTGGAACTTCAGGTGGTCAGATTCACTTTACAGATCTCAATAAGCAAGACCAACAAGAATTCATTCAGACTTTAGAAGAGGTCCTTAACTTTCCAGATTGCTATCTTAAAATGGCTACAAAAAGATTTTTAGCTCCGGATGAGAAGTTTAAAACCATTTTGGACAAGCTTATTGAGAGAAAACACAAGCTCCTAGGTGCATTTTACGAAGATTTGAAACCCCAGCTGCTTCAACAACTGCAACAAACGGAAAGCGAACAGGTCCAGAAAGGCATTGAAAGCTGGGATAACCCAAAGAAACTGTCGCTCCCACAATTTGATGAGACCCAATCGAAATTAACCGACAAAATTTCACTGTTAGAAGTAACAAAAGCTTGCTATCATTCAAAGGAAGTGATAATTTTCCAGGTTCCTCATGCCACATCTTCTTTTATTGGAAGGCAAACAGAACTTGAAGAAATGAAAAACATTTTTGAGAAAAATAATGAAAGTCTTACGGTACTGCAGGGTTCGGCAAGACGCAGTTAGCGGCCCAGTATATATCCAGTAACTATAGCAAGTATTCTCACATTATTTGGCTTCATGGAGAAAAGGCTGGGTTGATTTTCTTACAAATGCAAAATTATTTAAGCATTTTTGATCGCCAAAATTTTCGGAAACTTCAGACCAGCAAGAAAGAAGGAGGAAATAATGGTTGTGGCAGACGTTTTCTCGTAAATCTCTTCTACGAAAGTTTGAATAATCTAAGCAAGCCGAAAAAGTCTGTTTGGTTCTTGACAATGCAGAAAACATGGAAGAGATAGCTGATTATTTGCCTGCTCAAACTTCTAAACTTACTGCGAAATTCGACATTATCATCACTTCCCGTTACCAAAAATGGAAATCCCCTATTAAAACTATTGATTTGCGATCATTCAGCAACGAAGAAGTAAAAAGGTACATATCAGCCAAGCTTAAAATAGAAGTGTCCGAGGAAGATGTTGCCCAGCTTAACAAATTACTAGGTGGGCTACCGCTTGCAATTTCAGTTGCAATAGACTCAATAAAGGCAAATAAGAATAACATAAAGAGATCAGACTATTGTAATGAAATAAGTAATTTCAAACTCCCAAAAAAGTTTGAAAATGAGATTTTCACAAGACAAGTTTTTGCGCTGATAAAGTTAATCGAAAAAGATAATCTAACGAAAATGATTCTAGATGTCATCCCATATCTTGCTCCGGATCATATCACTCTTTCGATGTTGAAAGAGTGCTGGAGTAGATATTGTAAGGATGAAACAAAAACAGAAGAAGAATTTATAAAAAGTATTGAGCTTTTGGAATCATATTCGATTATTACAATAACCGATTCTCCAAACCACGAGAAAAAAGACATCAGCACTATCATGACAAATAAGCGGAACAGAGAACTTGAGATTGGAATCCATCGTTTGACCCAAAAGACTTTAAGATCCATCCATAAACACAACTCGACCGCTTTTAAATACACTGATGAACTCATCATTTGGATCATGTCGCAAATAAAATATGAGGAAGATGACGTCAGCGAAATCGAGCGGGTAAAAACAAGTTATTTGATACCACATGCGATTTATCTAAGCGAGCTCCCAGAATTCAAAGATTTTGAGAGCTTAATAGCATCATCTAGTCCAAAATATAGGGAGGGATTTGCCTCACTACGGGAAAGAATCGATAACTTCGGGACTTTCCTCAGAAGGATTGGAGATCTTCAACAATACATTATTGGAGACTATTATCAAGCGAAGAGATACTATTTAACGTCACTAGAAATTAGAGAGAAATGTATTGGTGACACCCATATAGAATTATGTGAGACAGTTCTTTGCCTGATAAATATTTGTGAATGCCTGGGTGACAAAGAAGAGCAAAGAAAATATACAGCTCGCTTAAAAACAATTTGTCATACCGGTTTAACTGTTTTCTGGCTGGCCTCAATGTTTAAACCTCAAGAAACTAAGGAGAAAGCAAAAATGCTTCTAGAAAAAGGAAACGACCTAAGCACACGAATTGGCAGATTGAGCGCGATTTTTCTCAAAGTATGGAGAGAATCGAGTGTTAATTCAATCCCAAAAGCTTTGGTAATATATTTTATAGAGTATATTGAAAAGTTTTATGGCAACAACGCTGGAATTAACTTCCGAATCTTGGCACTTTCGGGCTTAATATGGGGGTGCATTGGAGAATTACAAATACAGGAGGAATGCTGGAATGTAGCAATAGAAGTGAGTCGAAAGACTCATGGGACGGACCATATTTTCAGAGGACAATGTCTTGTGTCAATCTCCAACCTGTATAGAACTTCAAATCGCTATGGGGAGCAGAAAAAAGCATTTGAAGAGGCATTAGAGATTTTCAAAAGGAGTTGGGGCGATGAGCATCTTTATGTTGGAGTTGTGACAGTGGAGATTGCCGATGCTTGCGGGTTATTGGGAGATTATCACCAAACGAAAAAATATCTTTTGACCGCGGAGGGAATTTTTAAGAAAGCTTATAAAGACGGCCAAGCAAACCTTGTCCAACTTGAAATCATCCGAAGAGAGCTTGCTGATATCGATAAAATTCTCAATGAAAATAATGGTAAAGGAATTGACGTTGAAAATAAGTGAGATCCAGAAAAGGAAGGGTTTTTTCTGAGATTATTTTATTGTTCAATAATCGCTGAAACTCTGATATTAAGTGACTCCTTCAGGTGAGTAACTACGTAAAAAGGATGGACCTATTCCAATTAAAGAAGTAGTCGCTCTACACTATTTTTTTTTTCTATTTGAAGCATAATAATGCTTAATATTTCATACTTCAAAAAAGTTTAATTCTGATTTGGATAAATTCCAAAGACTTTTATACTACTTTAATATGATATATTATATTTGCACGTGTTATCTTACTATACATTTTATGATTCATCTTTGGCGACTGAGATTCGTTTAACATAATTAATCTAAGATTCAATAATTTTTCAAAGCATCTCGCTTTGGTAAATTATATATTTCATGAATCAATAACCCTAGATACCTTTTAAGAGACTCTATTGTAAAAAGGTCAGAGAACCTTGCGCAAACTCGATTTTAGTTTTTCTGAACTATACAGTTCTATCTACAATAATAAGGGATTGCTGAAACACTTTAATAGGAAGTTGGAGCCTATCGCAGAACAAGCCTAAAACCTAGATACTCATTTCTGAGAGATATAGCTAATTTGGAAGCTCTTAAAATTTGATAATTCTGCTTTTCTTCAGTTCTCAGCAAACGAAATTAAAACAATCTTTACATTCTGAAACGACAATCTTTTGTGTTCTGATGATTAATCAAAATGTGACGATATTTAAAATTAAGACTCGTCCTTCTCATCAGGCTCGAATTAATCAATAAATGAAAGTTTCACTTACTATTGAATATTTCTATCTATTCACGCCTTCTTCAGTTTCAAACTCAGTTTCAAATACTCCTCCACGGCACAAGATAGCGAAACGTGTTCTCGCGAGCTATTTCAAAGAAAACGATTCAGAAATATTTTTGACTATTGAAGATATCGTGCAACTATTGCAGTTAGATGGCGCAACTTTCTCTCCAAACAAGATCAGAATCTACGACACCAATGAGAACGCATTTGTGAAACTTGACCAAAATTTCATGCTAAAAATATGCGAAGCTGGTATAAATGAAGGTATGCAACCAAATTGCACCTTGCTTCTCTGTCTGGAGAGAAAAGCTACCCAATGCAAACGTGAATTGGCACTCCTTTCGTCTCGAATCGAGAGAATTGAGAAACATCTGAAAATCTCTCAGAGTAATAATCATGGAAGTTGTCCAGGTTCTTTAAATGAAGTGATGGAGGACCTTGAAATATTGGAAGATCACGATTTTAGATCGGTATCTTCAAGGCCAACCTATATCAGAACGAGAAAAGATTTCTCAACCGCTTCTTCCGAGACCAATCTAAAAATAAGATCGTATTCGCAACTTTTCGAAGCAGACTCTACTAAAAAGCTCCACTCTCAGGTATCTATTAATGAGGACAGCAGCAGCAATCCATTTACGGCTGCAAATCGCAAGCTTGATATCGCGATCATGAACGCAGAGCCCTTGGTTGAAATTATAAATTCAAAGAACATCACATCACTCCCAGATCCTGTAGATTACGAAGAAGAATGCCGAGAAATATATGCTACCCTAATGGAGAAAGGAGTCAAAATCCAACTCATCTTTGAAATAGCAACAAGAACGAATCTTGTGAATGTGCTGAGCAGAAACCCGACCATTCTTCATATCATGTGTCATGGTGAGTATGACAAAGAGAAAGACCAATTTTATTTATGCTTTGAGAAAACTACAGGTGAGATAGACAAACTCTATGCAGAGGATCTCAAAGAAATATTAAATAAGTTTGAGACTACAGTGCAGCTGGTCTTTGTAAACGCATGCCATTCGGAGCCAATTGCCCGCATTTTCTCGGAGGCAGGGGTTCCTTGTGTAATAGCGGTTCAATCGCAGCTGCAGATTTCTGACATTTTTGCAAAGAGGTTCTCGCAATCGTTTTATGACTTTATTTTCGACAGTAAAACGGTAAAAGAAGCATTCAATCTTGCGAGAGTTGCATCAGCTGATCCCCTTTCTTACTCTTGTTGTTGTGCCCACGCTCATAAACCTGACTGCAGGTGGGAAAAGCATGCTAGCAAAGTCGGGTATCATCAGGCCCACACTTACCATAATTCCACATGCACTGCCTGCGTGAAAAAAAGAGAAAATATCCACAATATCAACTGTTACTGGGCCCGAGAGTTTTTAGAGGCTTACAATATAGACCGACAGCCCGATTTTGCAGCAAATCACATCAGTACCTGCTGTTGCTCTCCTGAACTTCCACATAATGAGCTTCTTAAATTCATTATGATCTCAAAGGATAATGAGAAGAGTGATTCAATGGTATTGTTCGAAGGGCTAAAACCTGGGAAAGTGCAAAACTGTAAAATTTACAATGTCATTGATCAAAGATTTCCTGAGAAAAGACTGCTTGGAAGGAACCGTGAGCTCTATGAGCTCTATACGAGATTGCGACTGCAGCAGAAAGTTGTGAAACTGGAGGGACCTTCTGGCTCTGGAAAAACAGCGTTAGCAAGACAGCTCGCAAATTATCTCTTCGCTAGAAACCACTTTCGCTACAAGATTGCAGTTATCGATCTTAGGAGAATCAGATCGGTATCAGGCTTTCTGGCTAAAATATTCAGCGAGATAGAGCTGGTGACTGACATAAACACATTTTGTGAGTCAGTGAGGACTAAAGAAGTTTTATACATCCTTGAAAATTGTGATTCATTTCTTGAATTCAATAAAATCGAATTTGCAGCGACACTGCGAGATCTAACCAGCAGCACGAAATGTGTCAAATTTTTGCTAGTTATGAACAAAGCAGTCGATCTCGAATTACAAGAAGCATGTGTAACCCTTGGAAATCTATCCCCTCTGTATGCGGCGAAACTACTATTGCTCAACACTCCAATTGAAAAAATTTTTCCAACGAAATACCGAAGTATTGAAGAGCTAAAAAATACAGAATTATTCCGCAACCATAGCGAGCAAATCTCAATTCAAACGCTTTGGTGGATTTCACAAAGGTTGATAAAAGGCGAGAAGTTTGGGTTGATAGAATCCGATCTCATGTCCAAATTGCAAGCTTCAACGTCACAAAATGAATCAGCAGTTCTAGTTGCAAGCACAATCAAGTAATCTCTTTTATTGACTCTTTGATAACAACAATATTTTCATTATGTAGTCAAATTAAGACCGAGGATCCAGCAGGATATAAGCTAATACTTCAAATATGCAGCTTTTCTCACGGAGTGAGCTATTCAGACCTAGAAGACATTTTCCGAGACATGGAATTTGATTGGAAAGGAGTACTTTCAAAGTTGCTCTCTCAAAACACAAATCAAGAGAATTTATTGTCAGTACCTACCGAATTTGAGCTTCCAGCCTTAGAATTGAAGCACTCAAAATCTTTGCAACAAAAGCTAAGAACTCGGTCGGCGTTTTTCAATAGCACATTCCGCCCTGGACGCTACTTTTGGCTTGATATTATAAATCCCAAAGAGGAGGAACTCATTTTCCAACCAGTTGAGATAATCAGTTCGGTAATATATGAGAAAGCTGAACCGGAGCTGCTTGATGCTGAAATGGAAAAATTTGAATATCTTACGTTTATCTCTCTTTCATTGCTTGATAACCTCCAGAAAATCCATGCATATAGTGAGAAATTGCTAGAAAACTCTGCTATCTGCAAGCATGGAATATGGAAAATAGATGAATTTAATCCAATTTTTGCAAAGTATATGACGAAACAATTTAATTTGAAGGCTATCTCAGAGCACCAATCAATATCACTAAGAGATTTACAATATACATTCGAAAGACATGATGCAAATTTCAGAAGTTGCTTAAATTTAGCAGTAATTAAAAGCATCTTGGCTGAAGAAGAGCGTACTCTTTCTTTATTTTGAGAAATGGAGTATTAATCTCTGACATTGTTAGGTCATAAAAAAAAGCTCCTCTATATTATCGAGATATTGTGGTTTACAATCCCGACTCTCTATAAAATATTTTCGAAAGACCCAGAGTGCGCGAGCTTTTTGGCATCGAAAACCCTCAATAACCTTAATGAACTCAAATTAAAGCACGAAAATATTTCGCTGCTAAAAATCAAGCTTCATTTATTTATAATCGGAATCACGATTCATAGAAATGATCAAGCTAAAGCGGCCCAGCAAATCGTAAATTCTGAAATCGACTTGATTGAGTTGTGCAAACCAGAAATTTCTTCCGAAGAACTTCTGCAGCTAATTGATTTTGAAATACTATTCAGCAAAGTCCATCTGTATAAGCATATTGAGGAATGGCAGATGATCGCAAAGGATATGACAGAAGATGTATCCTTTGATCGAAGCGAATTCATTCTCGGAATCCTTGAAAATAAATGTGAGGTGCTACTCAAAAGCTTTGAAGGAAACTGCGATTTTGAAAAAGCCAAAGTTACAGTGATGATCTGTGAAATCAGGATTCACATAAAACGAATAACAGAAAACTTTAAAGACCGACTCTTAGAAGCCACTAAGATATTCCGTAACTCAGAACGACTAAAACTACAAATAAAAACTCAAATCTGCCTTGCAAGGCTAGTTCTCGAGTAAGAATAGCATTTTACAGGCTTATATAATTATTTATAATATATGAAGAATTTTTATCGAGAAGAGGAAGGTGGGAGTTGAAAATCATAAACTTGTGGAAGAGTCTTCATTTCTTGAAGACGTCCGTAAGAATCAATTAAAAAAGAGCGCATTACATGCAGCGAAACTGGTGATTTCATCATTTATTGAATTTACTAAAAATCAATTAATAGCTCAATGACACAAAAGCGACTTCAAATATCCATCATTTAATCAATACGTTAAATGCCGAAGTCCGGAGGAAGCTCTTTAACATGATGATATTCCTTCATGCCAACCCAATGAGACTTCCTGTGTCTATTGAATTCAGTGCCGAATTGGACAAGAAGATGATAATGATCCCTAATTTCTTCAAGAGTGATTTGATCGATATACTGAGCGACAAGAATAAAGGACTGAATTTGAAGTTTGATGTGCTAACAGCAACGTCTTTGAGGGAATCTGCCCGAATAGGATGCAGAATTCTATATTTAAGCTCTGAGATAATTAGCGAAAATGGTATTATCGTGGAAGATGAGCAGTTTAGACCTCAAGTGATACCTTATGACGAGCTGAAAGAAATTTTTGGAAATGGAAAGAGAGCGAGGAGAAAGAGAAGCATAGTAAATGATGAGGGTTCCGACAAAAAGTACAAGCTCGAGTTGGTTGTTGTCGGCACTCGAAATGATTTACAATTTGCAAATTGGCTCGTACAAGAGCTCGAAGTCCCTCACGTCATATGTTTTGAGTTCAATCAAATTGACGAAACAGATTTCAAGTCCAAACTTTATCAACTAGAATACATCAATAAGTTTACGCAACTTTTCCTCAATAATCTTCTTGATAGCCGGTCTGTCGGAGATTCATTCAATTCAGCCACTAAAGACACTTTACATGGACTGTCGTACTCTTTCTTCAATCAAGAAGAAGACAAAGTTACAGAGCTTATTGGAAAAGGAGCACTACTCCTTCCAAAATCAGAAGAAGAAAAGGTTACTCTACATGACGAGCCACTTTTTGGGTATGGAGAGTTCATTTTAGAGAAAGGAAAAATTGAAGATATCAGTCTGCAACGGTTTTCAACGACCGTGTTCAAATCGATAGTCCCTTTCTTCGGACGCGCGAAAGAAATAAGTGAGATCATTGATTATGTGACTCAAGATCCCTCAGGAATAGATGGATTCCTCAAAATCGATGGAGAAGAAGGGGTTGGAAAGACAAGGATTGTGCTAGAGGTAACTTGGTACCTTGCCCAAAGAGGTGTTTTTCCAAATGGAGTATTCTATTTGCCGCTGGCAAAAGTCAACAAAACGAACGTGTTTAATCTCATTGAGACTGCAGCCCAGAAATTCGGTGTTTCTATGGATAAAAATTATGCAAACTTCTTCCGTAGAAAGAAGATGTTATTGATCTTCGACGATTTCCATGTGTTCTACCCCCGGGGCATCAATGTGCCTGATTTGCTTCTCTCCATAATCAAAAAAGCAAAGATCCCTGTGATTGTAATCTGTAAGAAGTTCAAGATCAAAGAAACACTTGATCAAGCAAATCAGGAAGCTTTAAAGCAATTTCAGGAGACTCAATGGGATATAGAATCTCGATACATATCAACAACACAAAATTTACAAAGAATGAGTCCTCATCATATTGCGAATATCATGATTTCACTAACAAACACAACTCTGGGTGGCTTAACTCTTAAAGAAGCTCTAGAAAACCCAGCAATGTGCAGAATCAGAGGAGTACCTTCACGAGTCATTGAATACTTAAATAAAGGGAAATTACTGCATAAAGACATGACTCTCGAAATGCTTCCATATTATGTGCCTTTCCAGATGCTGAACAAAAGGTATCGACACTATTTCAAAACTGGAAAAGATTTGCCGGAGTTGGAGTTGAGAGAAAGGAGAATCAATTTATTTATTTCAAGGCATGCTCCTACATTCAAAAGAGAAGCAAGAAAGTTTATCAAAATACCATCTGGACCGAGCGACAGCCCGGATAGCGTCATAACGATTAAACTCAACCATTCGAATTCTGAACTCAATTCCGAGAGATCCTCTACTTTTAAAAAACCCAAAGACAGAGCACCTTCTTTTGCTCGGTTACCTACACACATTGACGACGATAACAAACCTGAGTCTGGCTATGAGCCTGTGATCTATACAAAGGAGCAAACTCAGCAATAATTTATTCAGAGCCTTAGAGTCTAATTATTAAAGCGGATGTTTTTTTGAACCTTTTTTAGATTTGTTGATGGAGTTTACACACTATTTATAAGCATGTAAGTTCATTCAACCCGCATCCACGTAATCTGTATCCTAAATTTACAATCACAAAGAACGATTAAAATCTATCACTGAACTCGATGAAATACTTTGACAAATTAAATTATAATAGTTGGAACCTGTTTACGATATGCTCCTTACAGTGTTATGAGGGAAAAGTTTATGAGGAGTATAGGTTAGAAGGAAAATTTAAAGAGATAATCGACACTTAATAGTAGTAGTTCAAAAAGATAGCTGATATGATGTAATTATAGGACTAAGATCTCCTCCTCCTCAAACAATTCTGTTGAAAAATTTGGCTTCTGGGTGTGAGTCAAGGTCGTATTTTTTGAACAGACTCTTGATGCAGTTAGTAAACTTCTCAGAGTTGAAAAACATTTTCAGTTCTCTCAGCAGACCCCACAAGACGCTAGCTTCTTCCTTTGTCACCTCGTATCTCCTCGCAAGTTGATCATATTTTAGGTAAAATGCTTCCCTATCACTATCACTTGTTTTGAATGTATGATCGGTGACCTTGTTAAATAACTCCGCATTTTCTTTTTGAAGCTCGAGGATTTGACTCTTAAAATGCTCTGCTTGCATTTGTAACTCCCCTTTCAACACATCAACCTCCTCGCTCAAAATCAACACATTTTTCTGTTTTTCTTCAAGCATGCGCTCCAAATACTCGACTATTCGGTTATTATGAGCGTCATTTTGTGATTGGTCATTCCTTGCCCTTGCAGTTGCTCTGTCAGCTAAATCTCGCAGTTTCTTGTTCTCTTCTTGGAGAAAAACGACTTGATCTTCCAATTGAGTGTATAAGGGATGAGACCTGATATATTTCTCTGGAATGTTATTGCTATACTCGTTTTGAAAAGCCTCTATTTGGTTTTCTAATCTCACGATCTCTCGATCTTTTCTGGAAACTACTTCTCTGAGATTCTCTATTTGCTGTTCTAAAGCGCTGGCCCTTCTTTTTTGAAGCGAGATCTCTGTATTATTCCAGTTCCTGCTTACGTTGTAAATGTCTCCCACCTTGATGGAGCTTTTCGAGTTGTTAAACTCATCATCCAAAGTACTGTTATAAAATTTTTCATTCGTAGCATCGTTCTTGAGTTTCGAAATCATTCTATTGAAATCATCGCGTTGATTGTCAATTAGTTTCTTCGCTCTCCGACTGCACTCCTCAATCGCATAATTTAACTCATTTTCAAAGTTTTCGAACGTCTCCTTTATCAAATCCCATCCTTGCTGGCTTTTATTACTTTGACCTTCCATAGTCTTTTTCAACAGAGCTTTGCGTGATTTAATATCTTCAAGTATCCTCATGAATTCTGGGTCATTTGTTTCCATTGCTTTCTGACATGTAGTTATAGCCCTTTCAACAACCTTGAGCAGATCTTGAGATTTTTGTAGGTTTTCTTGTATAGTGTTATCGAATTCACTGATGATGGTTATGAGAGAATTTTCATTGGAGCGCAGAGCTCTTGATAGCTTCTGTGGAGAAAAGCCACAAAAACTCGAAATTTCTTTACCCTCGTTCTTTAAAGCATTTTGAGAGAGATTTGGTCGTCGAGTAGATCTCTTTGCCGAAGAGAGGGTCTTCTCAAATGATTCATCAAGCACGCCTTTTTTCTTTTGAGTGAGGTCGGCTTTATCAACCTCTGTGTCTAGTTCGGCGCTACCATGATGTATTAATTGTTTGTATGGAGTTGCTTTCTCGGGTGAAAGTGTTCGGGTATCATCAAGATTTGTAAAAGACTTGTTTGTATTTCTGAAGTCAAATGAGCGATTCAAACTGCTGTCATGGATCTTCGCGGTCTGAGTGAAGCTCTTATTATGAGTATACGTGAATGGTTCCGTCGTCTCTTTTTTGCTTTTGAGGCTCCTTTGAATGGTGTTTTGTGTTCTGCGTTTCAGAAACTGAAAAAGAGTCTCTTGTTTGGATTTGTCTCGCCCCATAAAAGTTGTCGTTCTTGAGTAATTTTCGTCTTCACTCTCAAATCTCTGCTTTTTCTTCATTAGTAAATTTATCTAAAAATTCCAACGGATAGGGCTATATACTTGATGATTAAATTAGCTAATATTTACATTCACTGATAATATCAATAGAAGTGAGAAACTCGATATACGTTTTGGCTAAACTGCTATGGCTTACAATGCAAAGCATTGGTTGATCGAATAGGCGTGCCATTGTTTCTCAAACTCGATGAGACAATCAGTTTTTTTTACTCAACTCCATCTACAAAGAAAAAAATTTTCATTCACCATTGTTGGCACAGTGCCGTTGCAGTGCTTAGAAACTGTAATAGTCCTTTCATATCACAAAGTGCTTTGGCCCATATTTATTTCGCTCGTAATTCGTTTTGATAAAACACTACTTGCTTATTATTTAATCTGAATACTTTTAAGACTGTGTATTATTGTTATTGATTTTGCAGGTTATGTAATACTAAGTCTAATATGTGCAATTCATAGTGAAAGAAATATAGGATTCATTCAAATATGAAAGAGCATGTTGTTGATATGAATGCTAATCAAAAAATAAGAATTTTGCTTTAAGTGTGGTTTATTTTCTATTCAGATGGTTTTGATGGGTCACGATCATAGTTAATCTGTCTGTCAGGCGGGAAAAACACTTCCGATGACTGGCCTGACGGTCGAGAAATGATTCCCTCAAATTGCTGAGTACCAGTGCCTTCTTGCATGTCGAGGTTAAGATCAATTTGAATCTCTCTGAACAAATCATCATCCTCATCAGCTGCGAATTTATTCGAAGGCGTGTAATCAGCTCTAAAGTGAACAGGTGTTTGGGTTTGAATCTGGTGGCTGTCATTGAGGGCAGTGAAATCTCCACCTTCAGGTAATCCTGTATTCATACCCTTGATTGCTGTGAGCTTGCCAACGCCAGAAACAAACTTCTTAACCAACGTCTGTTTGCTCGCACGCTCTTTGTAGTAGTTCTGTTTGAGATTTAAGAACTCATCAACTTCTTGGATCTTTTTCGATGATACATTGTCGTGCTGCTGCTGGTGATCATTTGAATTGAGACCAACCAATTCTAGAGGATCGCCTTTCTGATCTTTCATAATTCTCGTAGATCTTCGAGTGTCTCTTTCGATTCTACGACTCTTTTGAGCCGCCTGTGCGTCCAAATAAGAGCCAATTCGAATTTCTTTTCTTTCAGCCCATTTCCTGGTCAATTTGAACTTCTTCAAGAATGGGAGAACTTTAACAAGATTGGCGTTCTGATCTGTGTCAATCTCGAATTTGCGGTAGTAGACTTTGAGAAGAACAAGGCCATAGGTCGCATAGAAATATGCGTAGAACAGGTAAACACACACCATGATTAAGATTTTCACCTCCAAACTTTCAATTTCACCTGTTATATCCAATAGTTAACAAAAATTCCTGCGATTTTGCTTACCTCCAGTGAAGAAGAGACCAGCGTAAACGAGCATGCCAGATGAGAACAGTGAAACAGCTTCAATTTTGTTGAGATCTTCATTGGCATAAGGCTTATGCACTGCTTGCATGATCAATGACAAGATGAAGACGAGCAGGAGAATCATAGCCTAATTGGATAAAATTTAGAAACTAATTGGTTGAGCGATAAAGGTACCTGGAAGAAAGGTGCAGCGTTCTGAAGGAAGATCAAAACAGCAACCATCAACACTTTTCTATACATAATGACGATTTCCCTGTACAAGAGTTAGAGGGATACAAGTTTAGTTCATACCAGTAGTATTTCTCGCGACGGAACCCTTTCATTAAGAAACCGAACTCGTCTTGGACCTCAGCATGGTCAAGAACATGTCTGTGTTGCCACATCGAGCGGAAAATGAAGGCAGGAACAATGATGACTACATCGCAGAGTGTTATTAGATGAAGGGATGATAAATTGAAGGAGTACCCCAAAATAGAAGTGAAACGATAGCCAGAGCAACCCATCTTAAATGATCACCGACCCAGCATTGAACTTGCACATCTGCGGAAAGGTAAGCAATTGGTTCGACATCATCTGCAAGATTTTCGCATTGGAAGAGTACGAAGCTCTGGTTGACAATATTTGGATAGAGGACATAGATAATGACCAGAATAGTAATGCGTGTTCTCTTTTTGAGGTCCCTTTGAGCATACACGTCTTTGAAATGTTTTACACCATATTCTATTCTCATCCAAATCTGCCAGAAAACAATAGTGGCAAGAATGAATGCGAGAGGGGCTACGACTGTAATGAGAGTCTTAACGAATACCGGTCTTGTATCAGAGATATCTGTAGTAGCGGTATGTTTTAGAATCAGAAAACTTGATCAACATTTACTTGCATAGAAACAGTTGAAAGTGAAGGCCTCCTGTGGAGCAGTCACGACTTTATTTTGAACTGAATATAGACCGCTGATGCTTGGGGGCCAGTCCAGCTTATAGGTGGAAATGATGAGGATGTATTGCGAAAAGGTTGTCATGATCTTCGTGTAGACGCTGACCATTGTCAATTGCACCTGAGCCTCAAGAATTGTTTTCCTTTAGAAAAAAAAAAGAGAAAAAGATTAGCCCGTTTAATATGAAAGAGTAGCTATTACCTTATGAGTGTGATTACACTGATTACTGCCCATACAGCTGTAACAATCATGATAATCCAATAGACTGTATTCCCACGGCAAGCTTGACAGGCATAGCTTTCGTCCAGTGTATATCCATCTTGGCACTGCTGGCAGAGATTTCCGCTATATCCGTAAGCGCAGTTACCAGTATAACTTTGAATGAAGCTGCCACCTCCGTAGCCACTATATGAAAAGAAAGTTAGACTTCAATTAAATAATGAAGTATTATTACGTGCATGCCCATGCATTCGGACATTCGATAAAGTTAGATGATTTCTTTGAATGTCGCCAGTATCCTGGAAGAGGACCAACTTCAGCGCCACCAAAGCAGACAGCCCGATCTATCGGACATCTCGAGCATTCATTCGTTTCATATGTGACGTTTTCGACAAGCGAATACTCCATAGCCCCGCAGACAATGCAACTAAACAAAACGATAAGCAATCAGTTGGACGAGCCTCCATATACCTTCCTGCAGGGGATAGAATCTCACCAGCAATACAAGGACGGAGGTTGACTTCAAGTACGCTAATTCCGTAGATGCCATTTACACCTAATGTGGAATTTGTAGAATTGGTAGTATTCGTTGAATCCGTCGAGTTGGTCGAATCGGTCGAGTTTGTTGAGTCCTCGAGCAATCTCCTAGAAGTTGCTGTTGTAGTGGTGGTTGTTGTGTTGATTGTTTCTTGACCCAAGAACGTTGGGATCGCGTTGGTTTTGGTGCTCACCTCTATCGTGAAAAAATTAGAAACCATATCTTATCGAGCACTTACTGTAAGAGTAGCCAGGTTTCGAAGTGAATCTGATGTTCTCGAATATAAAGTATCCAGCTAATGCAGATACCTCATTATCCTGAAGCAGCATAGTGGCATTATTAACATTGGTGCTATTGTCTGTCGTGTCCTCTGCAGTAGATGCTACCGCTGTTTCGATTAATCTCAAGTAACTATGAAATTTATTATTATTTTGAAACTTTGTAAGAGCAAATTACCTTGTGGAGTCTGTCTTGACAACATTGCCGTCGGCATCGAGTATGGCGAAGATCAATGGAGTCACTTGTCCTGAAGCAACACCCGAGAGCGTGGTCTGGTCAAGCGTAGGCGCTTCGTCATTAGCACAGCAGTCGACGCATTGACTTGTTCCTAGGATAGTTGTGGTTGTAGTAGCAGTCTTTGTTGAGTTCGTTGAGTTGGTGGAATCTGTGGAATTTGTAGTAGTGGAAGAATTTTCTTCTTCGAGGCGTCTGTTGCCTGTCGAGGTGGAAGCGAGGGCAATTGATGCAAAAGGATCACTGCAGTACGAAGGACAGATGGTACATGTGACTGTGAATTTCAGGAAACAAATTAGGATTAAATGTATTGTTAATATGGCAAATTTACAGTTGATTCTTTCAATAGCAGCGCTCTCTACACGGAAAATATATTTCGCATAGGAAGCAACATTTGGACCGTAGACTGCAGTGTTACTTTCGAAAACGCAGTAGGAGTTTGGATAGAGCCTCTTTCCGTACCATTTGATGGCTCCACCGTCTTTATCTGCTCTATTGGCATAGAATGTGGAGTTTTCAACAGTGAAGTTGGCTTTAGAGTCTATGAATTTTAAAAAGGTAAGAACAGATAAATCAAAATGAATTTTCTTACAAATTGGGTCACAGTTGTAGTAGATGCCGCCTCCGTTTCCTGAGAACGACCCATCAGTGTTGGTGACTGCCTTGTTCGTGGTAAAGGAAGCTTTTTGGATCGTTCCATAAACGTTGCCAACAATAGCGATACCACCTCCATTGTACGCCTTTGAGTAGCCGACTGAGGCGTCTTTCATCTTAATTTCACAAAAGTTAATTGAGATAGCGTGAATCGTAGGTTACTGTAAACTGAGTCATCGAAGAGTTAATTGCGTTATAGAGGTAGAGACCACCTCCAATCGTAGCAGAGCAGTAATTAATTGAGCCTTTTTCAATATAGACGCTCTGAGGTTGGTTGAAGTAGAAACCCTGCGCTGTGGTGATTGTGTTGGATTGGTAGCTCGAACCATCCGTGCAGTTCAATATCAGCCCATAGAAAGTATGGTTGCCGCCGTAAATTGAATAGATTGAAACTCCGCTTGTCGAGAGGATGGTCGTCAAGTTTACTTGCAAAATCGAAGAATCTTCGGCGTAAATATCGTTTCCATAGACGCCGGCACTGTTCCCACTGAAAGTGCATCCTGTGATTTTGGTTCTTTGAAGAGATAGCACATTAATTTATTTTGTCAGAAAAATGAAAATGTACTCTATTGATTTCGTTAATAAAGCTCCTCCTTTCTGAGAGGCGGTGTTATTAGCAAAGAGTGTGTTCATAACTGAGACCTTTGATAACTGTTCAAACGCCACGGCTCCTCCCATGTTAGCAGAACCATTCTGGAACTTCGAGTCTTGGATTGTAACGCTCGAAGCATATGCTCGAAGGAAAGATCCATAGATTGTGTTCGAACTAAGAAGGGATTAAGCAATAAGGTTTATGTAATTATGAAATATGAGATGTACACTTCGGTGCCATCGAAGAACTCCACTGATTGCAGGTCGAAGGTACCATGGAGTATGAAGATACCCTTAGTCTTTTTAGTGGCCTGACGTGAAGAAATTCAATTAATTATAGGGGGAAAAGAAGTTGAGTGTATATACAGCATTGTAAGTCATTGTCGTATTAGTGATCGTGCCAGTCACACCGTTTGAGTAGATCGTGGCGGCTGTTCCAGTGTTGCCCGTGATAGTCATGAAGGACATAGCCAATGTACTCTATACAAAACAAGCTTCATCAATTTGGGAAGTATTAATAAAACTCACATTATAGATTTGGAAGGCGCTTCCTTGAACCGCAGATGAGTTCATGATCGTGCTGTAAGCCAATGTCACACTTGATCTTTCGAAATAAGCAGCACCACCAAGTCCTTGAGACTTGCATTCTATTTTCAAAGAGCGATGATAAATAAAAGCTCTCTTCTAACAGAAAACTACCTTTCAGAGAAGTGTTATTAATGGTAATGGTTCCTCCAAATCCACCAATACAACCTCCAAACGAACCTTCGTTGGTATTATTCTTAAAGGTTGCATAATTCATCGTCAGAGTGCTATTCAACTCCGAGTAAACATTCGCTCCAGCCGTAGCCTTCAAATTCGTAAATCGGCAGTAGTTCGCTTTAACTACAGCATTTTGCTGAAGATACAGAGCAGTTCCTAAATAAGAGTTGAGTGAATCAGTTTATAATCTCATTATACCGATATATCCTTTTAAATTTTGGAAATGCACTTCTTCCATGTTACCTGCCGTATTTCTCAAAAATACAGCACCAAGGCTCGTTTCGTCGGTGTTCTCGCTATCTTGAATTCTCGTTTGAATGATATAGGTGTTCGTCACGGAATCCGAGTAGAGGAAAGTTCCTTTCAATCCGGTAGCATAGTTCTGTGAGCTCAGAACCTGCTTAACACCATAAGCATTAATTAATCCTGATAAAAAAAGCGGTAACAATTAACCAAAAGGCTATGATAATTCTCTTTTACCATAAGCAGAAATCGTGTCTCCACTGAATTGAGAGTACAAGACTTTCGCGTATTTTGTTCCGTAGAATATGAAATATCCATATGCAGACTCCGATGTTTCGGTAGTCAGATCGCTGAGGAAAATATCCGCGTAGCCAGCATCTGAAAACACGAATGTTCCTTTATTTCCTGTTGAGAATGTGGAATAGGAAATGTCAGTGTCTCGAGTAGGGATCTGGATCGAAATCTTTGGGTCGATGATACAGAAATAACCACGAGAATCTGCGAGACTAGTTGCAGTGTTATCATTGCTGGTAAAAGTGAAGTTCTGGAATGTGACATCGACAAAACTAACATCAAAGAAACCTACAAAGTCATAATATTAGTGTTACTAGTAGAAACTGTATATAATTACATCCTCCGTTGGAATTGACATTCGAGTCGACTGTGCTATTCGCCATGGTGATAGACAATCTTGTGACCACAAGCTCGTCGAAATTTTGAGTGTTGGGTGGATTACCAATTGTTTCAGTCATCATGAAGTATTTGACCAGCGATGATTGACCACCATTGAAGTAGAAGGAGTATGTGATTGCTTTCGGGTTTGCCAGTGTTTTCTCGAATTTGTAAGTGTTCCCTGTAAAGTTGTTATTGAAGAACATAATCTCTTGAGTTGGAATATAGCCAGCCACTTCTGTGTTTGCCATCACCGAGAAACTGAATATTGGTAAGGTCGCAAGGGTCGCTTGTTGACCTGAATCGCAGAAATGAATTAGTCTCAAAGTAAGAGAGTGCAGCTAGATTACTTGTTGGGAGATATGTTCGAAGGTCGGAAGGAACACCAGTGTGTCCTTTGAACACGTTATCTTGGATCGTGATCTAAGGAAGGTTAGTTATTCAAAACATTACACGAATGAGGATTTACGGAGTTAATAGGAAGCATTTCAGCGATCGTTACAGAGGTACCCCAATACCCGTCACCGGAATTGAACGCCCAGTTTCCATCGAAGGTGCTGGTGGATATATTGAGTAGGATAGGAGCGGAGATGAAGACAGCAGCGCTCTCTTTCATCAATGTTATGGGGGTCGCAGTGAAAGCGATAGTGAAAGGCGATTTGATGAGCTGGCTGGACAGATCAGAGAGATAGATTCCATTTTTCTCGAAAGTACAGTTTTCGAGTGTGACGTGCTTCGCGCCTCTGGTCAGAATACCGCTGCTCAAGATACCATAGTTTTTCGAGTAAGTCTCAGAAATGAAATGGATTTGGCCCAAATTGACTTTGATTGTGGCAGAGGAATAGGTATAGGTATATTCCCCCGTGTTGGTGTAATTCACAGAGAGCATAGTATTCTGGGTTGAGATAGAAGTCGATGCATCACTATTAGTGAGTGCGACTGTTGAAGGACTGTATGAATTCGTCGCAGACTTGTAATCATGGAAGGTACACATGATATTCACGATACCAAAGCTACTTGGACATCCCCAATTTCCGATGTATGTATTCCCTTCGAAGCGCATGCCTCTGCATTCGTCGTATGCGAAATAAGGACGGTCGGCATCCTTTGAAACAAGATTTATTGCTGAGCCTCCTACATAGGCAAAGTTGTTTGTGAAGGTGTTTCCGTAGAAAATTGCCATTGCGGCGAGATAGGTGAGCGTGGTGCCGCTGTTGCTTGGGTCAGTCAAGGCACCATTCGTTAGTAATTTATTTGTTGAGCTACCCGTATCAATATCCAAGACATTTATTGCCGAGCCAACATAACCAGTGTTACTATCGAAAGTATTATTTAAGAAAGCAATTTCTAAATAACAGAAAGTATTAGGCAGCTGAATAAAAGTATTTTTGTACCTCCGTTTAATTGAGTGAACAGGAAATGAGATCCAGAGAAAGTAAGATGCTGCTCACGAGTATAGAGCAAATCAGGTTGGAGCTTTTGGGTTGAGTTTTCGCTCAGAACTGTGAAAGCATCTGTGCTTGAGAAGAAAGGATTCGAGCAATCTGAAACCGTATTACCGGTACGGAAATACGCCATCTTGGCATTGCTGTGAAATGAATGAGGTTAGAGCGAATCAAAATATACAGGAACGAACCTGAAAGTTGATTTTTCTACAGTCAATTTAGTTAGCTTTTGATAGAAATTGAGGAATGTGTAAGCTTCCAGTCGGGATTCAAACCTGAAAAGGTTAGTGACGTTACAGATTAGAAAAAGAGGCTATTTACCCAGGAACACCGGTTCCATAGCTCGTGTAGTCTGCTCGAATTAAACTGTAGCTGTTGTAGTTGAGGAATTGGGAATTCCTTATCGTAACATTCACACAATATGTACTTGTTGCTGTTCCTGAGAAGCTGGTGCAGAGTCTGCTATAAGTGTGTGTGGTATCTTGGGTCTACATGATAGAGCAAGGTTAGAACAACAAATTATCATTAGATATAATTACTCTAGTGAAAACTTTATCATAGGCGTGATAGTTGCTGATAAGTCCTCCAGCGTAGAAGTATCCATTGGCAATGCTGTTAGTGATGGTAATCGTGGCTGCATTTCCGTATTTGATAAAGCTTCTCGTCATGATGGAACCAAGCATGTGCATGTTCAATAATTGCACATTCTAAAGGCAAGTTACTCCCAGAAAGGAAATGAAAATTACTGTTAGAGTGACCGTAGGAAACACGCTGTTGGCGGTACTTGCGATTTTCATGGAGGCGTAAGGGTTCCAAAAGATGTTGATGAATCCTCTGAAGTACCAATCATTATGAGGGCCGGTTCTAAATTTATCAACAAGTATTATATGTGTTTTGATGAGCGAGAATTACGTTCCTGCTTGTTGGATAGTTTTCTCGCTGGTAGTCGCATCTGCAATGCATTTACCACCAGTAGCAGCAATAGAGTTGGCTGTCCCATCGGAGTTACAACAAGTATTTATTCTTTGTTCAAAGCAGCTCGGCTCATTCAAATTAACTTTTCAATAATCGCAAAGTTAGAGCCTTGAAAATTCATTAGAAGTGTTACGGGCAACAGCGTTCTGTGATCCATCAAATATCACATCAGTAATCGTGATTTTATCTGAAGTGAAAATGTTGACGTTCTCAGTCTTGACATAGACTGTCACGGGTGAACCAGAAGTTTCAGATCTATATTAAATTCGTTACTTTGAGCAATTATCGAGTTATTTAGCTTACTGGATGGTGAAATCGACGTGGCTGGAGTTAAAAATTTCAATTAGAGTTGAACTATGATCTCGATCTGCTCCATAGATATAAGCGCCTCCTGATTGTTCCTTTAGCATAAGATAATGTGGACCTCCAGTCTTAAGAATAAATTTGACTGTCGACCTAACATAGGGTTGGACTTTCTGATTAACCTGTAGTTATTTAAATCTCTGTAAGTAATGTATTTCTCATTATCTATTACCAAAATCAAGGCCTCCATCAAGCTGTCATAGGGTTTTGTGCTCGTACCGTCACAGTTGCTCGCTGTCTGGCAACTGTGGGAGTTGTAATCGATATACCAAGTGAAAGATTGTGCTGTTGTACTCCTCGCTGTTAAGATGGTTCTTAGAGAACTTTAATGTAACTTAAACTTACTGGAATCGCATGCCTGCCCAGAGGAAGGGTAGCTGGTGGTGGTGTAGTTGCACTGGAAGCACGTTGCAGTCAACCCATCGTAGTCATAAGTACAGCCGAAGCACTTTGTTGGGCAAACTTGACGAAATTATTAGATTTAATTGATAAATGTGAATAAAAGTACGTCGACATCCGAGCATGAACTCGCCTGTCACTGGGTTTGTTGTGGAGAAGGTACCATAGAGGTCATCAGGGCAGTCAGTTCTGCAAGCTAAGTGATTGAGACATTTTTCTTAGCACGTATTTACTTGTTGTGTCCGGATCGTAGAAATTGTAGCCAGCCGTCTCACAGTTGTCATAAACCGCAACCGATCTGGCTGCCAAGGCAACGAAAATAACGAGTTTAAGGAGTGTTTTAAGAGAAGAAGTGGTTTTCCTCATTTTATTAGTAGATATTTGAAAATAATTTACAAACCTCGACAGTTCTTTAAATTAAAGGTAAACATTTAGCGATAATCAAAATTTCATATATACCACTCCCATTTTCATTAAATTTTTAATCAGGAAAGTTATTTGATATGGATTTTAATTAATTTTATAAATAACTTGGCCCCGGCGGCTTGGCTTGTGGGCCAATAGTGGGTATTTTATAAGGAAAGAAGGACCTGACTTAAAAAAGAGACTTATTTTGATACAGTAGAGTGGGATCAACTTAAAGATAAGAAATGGATTATCAATTGTATTTAGTTGGATCGGTCTGCACTACTTCAATCCATGCGTTGTGATTAAGTCCGGAATGTTTTCGAGTCGCAAATGAAAAGCTAATTATCGAGTGGACTGAGAGACTAAACTCTCTTCATGAAGTTTATGTGCTCTAAATTATTCTTGTTTCATCTCATAAGCTCTGGTGGTTCTGCCTCAACCAAAGATGATTCAAGCATGAGAGAAATTAGGAGTCAATATGAACAATTTGTTTCAGTTTTTTTACAGAATCTAATCGAAAAGTGCCTTTTGAAGGATTAATCAGCTTTTCTACTAACTGGTTTCGTTAAATGTAGTGTTCGGTACTTTTCACATCATCATTATCATCATTTTATTACTAATAAAATTGTAAAGTGCCAAAAAGGAATTTTATGAGAAGTTGCTACATTCGACGGCAAGGAGTGAATCTCGGTGTCTCGCAATTCATAGCTTGATGTAAACTTGATTAAACAGCCTTTTTCTATTCTAGCTGCCTGCACGAAAGCAAACAAGAGTAATTTCAAAGACATCAGAATTCTAACAGCCATTCTTTATACAGATATGGTTAATATTAACTCTGATAAAATTATTGATAGCTATTTCGCGTGAATCAAATAATTTTCCTACGAGCGAGAAACCTAATCGAGGAGTCTTCCTACCTGATGATAAGGCACAATCGCAGTTTGTTTTAGTATCCTCTGCTGGTTTCTCACTTTATTTTGTTAAAGTCGTTCTCATTGTTATGATAATCACTATAAAATGCAATTAGTTAGATTTCTTTCCTCAATCTGGGAACAAATTGAATAAGATGTTGTATTTTGGTCAGGAATTGTCTTCATAAGAATATTTTCGTTTAGCTGTTAGCTTATAACAAAAAAAAATCAATAAATTTCTTCACTTTTAGACACAACATCAACCAGATATTCAAGCATACCTGTATAGAGAGTTTTTGAGAATGCAATGTTCCCTTTCTTTGTATTTTATTTGAGATTAGGTCAACTCGAACAGACCGTGTGTTCATATAATTCTCTTTCCCAATTAACCTTCATACTTTTCAATATTTACTAATTAATGCGAGTGATCGTTCCATAAAAGCATTAAGATAATGAGCTTTGAAAGTTCAAAAACCACCTTGTGTCAATAATACGAAAATTTCTCGGTCTGCTCTAACAGCTACAAGTTTCTTTTGAGACTTGCATACGATAGGATAATGATTCTCTTAAAAAATAGTCGACAGTGATGTTATGAGAGATGTCAATCAGCTTAAATCGTAGTTATTTCACGACACGAAGCGAGTCTATAATATAACACAAAAAAAGATAGACCAAATTTAACGAAAATTCAATTTTATATAAACACTAAGGCAATAGAGCCTTTGTAAAATGATTTTTGAACAGCAACGTGCTATCGTACTAAAAAATACTACGGTTTCTTCGTATATGTCCATTGGCATGGGAATTATTCAAAATTTTTTTGTTACTCTTCATGGGACTACTCTCCTTCAGGCCTTTGAATGGAGATCGATTCCTTATTGCAGAAGTTGAGAGCTTCGAAGCTGAATTATGGTTAGACAGCAGAGAATACCTTGAACTTTGATTCAAATTTGGTGTTGAGGGATTTTCCCCACCATTGAGTTGAACCTCAGATAGAACTTGCTGAATTTTTGCCGGAGTCTTCCAGTTCTGATTTGCCACATTCTCCGAGTTCATTTTCAAATTCTTGTTTTGAGCATAGAGTCCAAGATACGACTGATTACTTTTGGAACTTCGACGCACTAGTGTTGGTGAGCTCTTCCGATCTTGCCGTTCATTCAATATCATAGAATTTACTCCTGATGTATCATCCATAGAGTCATTGACGAGAATTGAACTGCTTAGCTGTCCTCTCAGTCCAGAATGATGCCTTGAAATATGAGATTGCGAAGTTGGATCATCATATGAAATATCATTGCTTTTCTTGTATGAGAGTGACAAATGGAATTTTTTCCTCATTTCTAAGTGTTCCTTCAAATTAAGTGCAGAATTTTCCACGGTCGATTTGATAAAATGAGTTGCCATTTTCGTAGGCTTGAGAGCAAATCCTTGGGGCTCTTGATGATGGCTGCGAATAGGAGATTTTTCATTTTCTTTGGAGACGGACCTCATTTGTTTCTTTTCTGGAATTGAGATTATTGAGTTACTCCTTCGTTTCGTTGGAGTCTTTGAGTTGTTACCGCTGCCAGAAGAATTACTAGTTTTTAAGTGGGAAACAAGTTTTTGCTGCATAGATGGAGCATTTATTGCATTATGAGGAGCGGGTCCCAAGGAACTTTTCTTATCTTTCAGCGAATGGATAATGCTGCTATCTTCTCTCGAGTCTTGCGTTTGATGTACATATCTGGATGAAAAATACGAGTAAAATGTTGAATTTAAGATTAAATATACGATGAGTTGATTAAGGATTGATTGATTATTCCAGAATTATTAATGTGAGAGCTTTTCAAAAGAAAAGAATTGCTGATTGAGCTGGGATCCTCTACGAAAGAAGTATCTTGAGTTTCGCGGTCTTGAAAACAAGCAGGGTCCCTTGCAAGGTAATAATTTTCTCTTTTCATCTAAATCCATAAGAAATTTAAAACCCTTCTTAAAGCCAGCATTGATTTACTTCTTGCATAACAGCATATTTTTGCGGTGCATGGTTCCTCTGCGCTTGTACATCAGAGCGATTTTCTGTCAAGGAAGATTCTTTTTAGAATTTTATCAATAATTAGCCTTTACTTAAATCATAAGTTTCACTGGTAAAACAGGTTTGACGACTCGCAGTCTTTAGTGACTCGTCTCGGACATTTTGCTCAAAGTACTGCCTGGTCGCAGGTTCGTCAATGCCAAAGCTTTCTGCATGTTTACTTAAATATTACTCGTTTGATTAAAGGTTTACCTCTCCGGTTTTGATGCTTTGGGGGTTCTGTCGGTTCAATAAGGTCTTTGCTAAACTGCTTCCTTATTGACTCCCGAATATCCTGCTCATTTCTTTTTTCGCTTGATAGCCCATCCTCTCTTCTTTGTGGTGTACCGATACTTCTCATTCTATCAGCAGACATACCATTCAAAGTATCATTCGAATTGAGACTGCTTTTTTGGAGGTGATTTAAACGAATTGTGCTTTGATCGCTCTGCTGAACTTCTTTTATACGAGGGAAATCATCTACTTGCTCGCAGTAGCTCTTTGAAAATGAGCGAAAGTGATGGATCGAAGTGTTTATTGATTGCTCCAAATAAGAAGAGTCTATCGGGTTGTTTTCTTTCGTTTCGATAATCGGTTGTGTGAAAGGCATTTCGTCACCTTGCTTGCGTTTTGACCCTTCCAAAACACTCCTTTCAAGATGACTCTGCTTCTTTGCCTTGAGATTTTCAGCGAGCCTGATCAAGTCTAAAATCTCATTGCTGAAATTAACAGAAGAGTTAGAACAGATCAATCTCTGAAGTCTATTACTCAAGAATAAAGCCTTTGAAATCGAACTTATCCTTCTCAACTGCTAAAAGCATATTAACCGAGAAAAATTTGCGATTCATGGTCTCCTTTTGTGTCTGCCTCATGAATATCTCAAAGAATCGTTTTAAACCTTTGCTGAGGGTTTCAGGAAAAGCCTGTAGGTACTGCTCCTTTAGTAGAGTTAAGAGAATAAGAATGGACTTTGAGGCTAATGTTTACCAGCAAGTTGATATGTATCTGGTCATTGCTATCTGGGTTCAAACGGTCGAAAATAGAATTGCATTTTTCTATTTTCTTGGATTTGATCTCTTGTTCAAGAAAGCGGAGCCTTTCTTCGTATTGAGAGTTAGAAAACTCCATTTGGTGATTGTAATATGCTACAATTAAAAAAATTGCAAACTAATTGTTGATTTAATAATCTAACAGCTAATTTTTAACGATTATTTGGATAAACTAACCAGACTATTGTGGAAATCAAAAGACAAGATTAATTCTATCTTAGTGTCAAAACCCATGCTTTTTAGAACTAAGTATTTTCACTCTTTAGAGTTGTGTACATTCCATCCAGCTTTCGAGAGAAATAGTCATTAATAATTTTCAATGGAAGTTAAATAAACCCAGAGGACATCGAATTTCATCCAATATATGAAGTGGCTAAATTTACAATGCGCTTCCTCTTATTTTGATGAATCAAGTGAAAATGAATTGATTTGAAGTAATGACTAATTTGACGAAGTTTTATTTCGATTCCAATTCTGTAGGGTCAAATATTTTGCAAACGAAGGTGTTTGTGTTCTAATTGTCGAGTTATTTTAATTGAAATACTCAAAGCGCTTCAATTATTAGGAAGACTCCATCGTTTGATTTTATTCAATAAGGTCAAAGTCTTTATACCGGTTATACGATTCCGGGAGATTTTTCAAAGCAGCTTCTGCAAATTCTTCGGGCTGCATCTCTTTCGCAAATTGGATAAACGAAAAATTCCCAATTTTTCTTTCCTGCAACTCTGACACTAACTTCTCCATTCCTTCCCAGGGGCTTGAAGGATATTGCTTTATATCACCACCTCCCAATCCTACCACTATAATCTCAATTGCAGACTTCGAAGATTCTTTTATCGCTTCAATCGTATCAGCCACATCACTTAGCACGCCACCTCCCACAATAATCAATGTATGAAACATTCTGGTCTCTTGATACGACTCCACAGTCTTTTCAACTATCGGTTTGAATGAAGCAGGTTCCGAGAATTCAATTTTTGAGAGGGTCTCCCTATACTCATTTAACGCATGTTGAGCACCATTACAATAGTTAGTACCATCCGCAGCGGTGAAAAGAGGCCTAATGCCTTTGTCCTTCGCTTTTTTATCTCCGAAAAGATATACAGGGAACTTCCCATCAGAACTGAGATCATTGAAGACTGAGCCCATAATACTGATCACTTTCTCATATAAATTCAGACTGGAGTGTGATAGTTCATGAAGATTTTTCCCAGAATAAATATTAGAAAGTGTGCAGTCGATTGCTAGGATGAGCCTAGCTTCTTTGAGGCCGCTCTTTCGAAGCTTTTTAGCGACTTTTACAACTTTAGCAGCGATGCTTTTGAATTCTTGCCGCAGTCCCTCGGACTGTTTTTGCTCTTCGAAGGCTTGTTGAGCTTCTTCTTTGGTAATAATGGTTGGGGTATCACTGTCTTTTTGGACTACTGTGTAAGAATCATCGCTCCCGCTTTCAGGGGTGGCTGGCTTTTTCTCACCCGAGTGAACAGCTTGGATTATCTCAGGGCTCTGTTCATGATTTTCATCAGATATGGTTTCGGGCTTCGAACTGTCACTAAATGACAGCTCTTCAATTCGGGAATTTGTCTCAGCAGGAGGCAGATTGTCCTCATGTTGTTCAGTTTGAGGGGTACTTGCGTCATCAGATGAAATCATAAGAATTTCGTTTTCCTCTTTGATTGATTCATTCAGAGTTGGGCCTTCGGGTTGTGGCTGTTCCGTCTCCTCGACTTCTATTTCCGTCAAGATCATTCGCGGTTGTGGGTTACTTTCATAGTCATGGGCTCTGTTTCGTTTTCCAACAACATCCTGTGAAATCCATGGATCAATTGCTGGTTCTTCAGTTTTATTCATATGCCAGGAAACAAGACCCAAAGAAGCTCCAGAAATCAGCGGCAAAAAACATTCGAATGTAGCAATAAGTGAATTTAGCTTGCCTGTAAACAAAAGCACACATCCATTGAATAAGAGCGGACTCATTGACGTAGAAATTAGCAAAGAAAATATTGAATATTTTCGCAACGCATGAATTCTGTTTTCCAGCTGAGATTTTCCTTTAAGATAGCCTATACCAATGTAAACGTATGCGATAAATACAAGGAACATGCACACCAAATATTTTGTCCAAAGCGCAAGGACTGGGTCCGCAGTTCTCGATTCTGCGCCTAATTGAACCGCAGCTATGAAGGAGTTCTTTGGAAAACTGATTGACCCCATGATCGTCAGGACAAGGGGAGCCAGAAATTTCCAAATCCAAGACATTCCTTCACTGGTATGGGTCACTTGTCGATGGACTTGCTTGAACCATTCTAGAGCAAGCAATGCATTCCAAAACAGCAAGGAATAAAATCCATTGATAGCTAATACAGAGACCAATATTGCTAATGGATTCTCTGGACGAGAACCTGTAGCGTTGAAACGTGCTTTTTCTATTGAACTGAAAACAAGAAATGGAAGCATTGAGACAAGTACTCCGACTAGTGTGTCGAAGCATACTTTGTTCTTCCTTGCTTTGGAATGTTCATTAGTGAGCGTGTAAATAGCCCCAATGCTTCCCAGCAAGGAGGAAAAAAGAGAAATAACGAACTCAGTTTGATGTGTCATTTTCCTCCGAGTTATTTATTGAAAATTTGAAGATAATTAAAAATTCGAGCTTCCAAACTATTCCGATATAATTAAGAGAATGATCTCAAGAATACAGAAATTAGATCAGATCTGTTTATTAAGTAATCTCAGCATTATTTATTTTGCTTGGAAAATTCTGCTCTCAAGCTATCACAATCAGCACCACCACAATTGGAAACGTATCATGAATTTTTTTATAACCGAGCTAAGCTAGAACCTGAATATAAAACGACAAATGACTAGCAAATTGGCATTTAAACCCCCTTTTCACGAGGAAAAGGGTCCATATTTTTGAACTCCACTACAATTTAATCACAAAGCATACGCAATAACAAAACTAATATTTGTTAATATTCACATGAACAGCCTACGACGTCGGTTAACATCTACTTCTTAACTTTCTTGCTGCTTTGAGTTTCGTCTGCCATGGCATTACCGGCCATGCGATGTTTTTTAATTTTTCTCCTTTCTTTGTGCTGCAATTGCGTCGTTTCGATTCGCTTGATCTCCCTTGAATAACGAAAATGTCAGCAAATCATATTCGTTAGGGGATAAATTTACTTTTGCTGATCATCCATAAGTTTCAGGAATTTCTTCTGATATTCTTTAGTCTGCTCGCCTTGCAGTTTCTGCAACTTCTGTTTTTCAAATTGGATAGCTAAGTTGTCTCTCTTCAAGTCCTTGATCGCTCTCTTTTGTGTTTTTTGAAGCTGTACAAGAATTAAAGAACGTTATATAGTCCTTCCAATTTTCACTTTTTATTTACATTTCTCTTCAATCTCTTTTTCTCACTCATTTTCTCTTCCTCCGCATTTTCTTTTTCATCATATTTAGGAATCAACTGCTTGATTTTTATGATTGGACGATCCTATTTCAACCACTAGTTAAGAGCCGATCACACAAACGCGTTACAAACCTTGATAATGCCGAGATTTCCTTTGAGACTTGATTCGTTAATTAAAAACTGCATCTTCTCGATCGTAACAGAAACTTTTCAGGAGATTAATGTTAACGGCCATTTAAACAGTTAAATTCGCTTACTTGTCTGAACAAGTGTGCTAGCCGAAGCAACATTCTTAGAGATGGTTTTAAGAGCTGCCATGATTGATTCAACATGCAAGTCGCAATTGGTTTCCGCTGTGGATATCATATAAAGTGTGTTTAACTTCGCGCATGCTTCAGCCACAAATGCATAGACCAAATCAGCTTCGTTCTTTTTAGCCTAGTGACAATGAAGACATTATTAGTCAATCACATCTAATCAAGGAACTAAATACAGAGTTTTTCGCTGGGGCTATCTGCTCTTGGAACCACTCCTTCAGTATCGATTTCGCATCAGGTGCCTTTTTGTAAGCCTTCAATTTCGCTTTTTCAGTCAAAGAAACCAAGTATTCCAGACATCGAGTCATCCCAACAAAGACCTCAGGACAAAAGTACCTCGAAGCTCTGAGACTATCGAGCAGTATGTCAATGTAGAGGAGTCTCATAAACAAATTGATTTCTGATTTTGGGATGGATGTGAGGCGGTCTGTTATCTCAACTTGAATGGCTTCTCTAAGCAAATTCTTCTCTAATTCCATTGGGTTGAGGAGTCTGATGAAGACCGCGTAGATTGTAAAGTCGCAATAGTCGTAGTATTGAGTTTTTTCTTTAGGTGCATCAGCATCGTTTTCGTCTCGTGATGCCTTTCTGAATAAGCTAAATGCTTCGTATGCTTCTGAAATAATCTAATCAGGTAACAGAAAGTTTAGTTGGATAGTCGCAATCCAATGAAATTACAGTGTAGATAGAGTTTTTAGCTTCCAATGGGGGATTGCAGAGATGCTCGTAAATTTTTGAGGTATGATTTTCATAGAATTGCTGCAAAGAAAATCCTTTTCTTCCAAAACCGTTGTAAAGTGAATCTAGCATGTCCAGAAACATCTTTTGAAATTCCAAAATCTTTTCAGAGGTCTCGCCGTCAATCTTTCCCATGATGTCTCTGTGGATATTCTCAAATAAAAAATAATTGAACTTCTAATTTGGATTCTTGAGAGGAACAAAACATGAAGTAGAAAGGATATTAACTCACTCACTTTCTCTGTACTTTGTTGAGGGGAAAAAGGTTAAATAGAAACGTCAGTAAGACTGAGAGGCTTTGACCTATATCTATACACTCAGTAGAATCAAAAAAGTTAATGATGGTTCTTGATTTTAAGAAAGGGTATACAAGCTTCCTCTTTTTAATGTCTTTCGGGATACAAAGAGATTATTCAGAGTTATTTAATTAATGCTACAAATTTTTATCGCTTGCTGTTGATCTGCTCGACACTTAGCAGAAAGTTTCTTCTGTTAGTGACCAATAATATAATATTGATTTCCACTTAAAAACTAAAATTTGAAGGGAGTTTGCTGACGCTTTATGAATTATTCGGCTGAATGAAACGTCATTATAGATTTCATGAAAATTTATGAACAAGATGATTTAGATTCGATTCATTGTGAATGATTTGCTAATAAACTTTTTCTGATTGATGTCCTAGTAATTGTTGCATTTATCCACTTGCCGAATTATATATAATTGTTGAGGTCCTCTCCGCATACTCTTCCATCGCTGCTATATGGCAATCCTATAATTTGCTAAGTCTTTTCCTGGGGTTATTGCTTCTCAAAACAATGCAATCCAAACTTGCAAAAATACAAGGGGTTCTATCAAGCATGAGCAAGGCGTAAAATTCCTTCTCAAAAATTTCGAGGAAATCATCAGTTACATAAAATGCGATAACACTGAATATTCTAAAAGGACCTATTGTTCGTTTATTTAGAGAGTAAATTCATAATTCATTTCAGCCATGCTTCTCTTGGGTGGCCTTACAATTATAGGCATTATCAGCTGCTGTTAGCACCAATTAGATCCAATTAGATATGTCCCTGCACCTTTTTCATAATTCATCTTAGAGAGCCATCTTCGCAATTTCATGAACGCCACAAGAGAATGAAGAAGTATGTATGTTTAATCGTGTGTGAGAGGTTCTCTTTGTTAAATTTTCCACAGAACCATCACTTTCTCTAATAGAATGACACTTAAAAAAGCATGATTCATTCCATTTGACTGGTCCTTGCAAAAGTAGGTGGAACCATAAAGCTTCGAACTGCTCATTTGAATTTGCAACAACGACTAATTGAGATTTTTTCTTCTGCTATTCAATCCAAAGCTTCTTTGTTGTTTAACCAAAGCCAAATAGAAAAGATACCTGGCTTGAACTCTTTCTTCAAATGTGTTGATGGGATCTTCCATTACTCTATGTTTTTCCTTTAGATATCGTGTAACTCTCTTGAGAGATAAAATGCTGATGTTTGTAGGTGGAGAAATGCCCAATTTACGAGTTTGTCCATTTTCAAAGTTTTATTTCTGATTTTAAATATTCAATTGATCGGAATCTCTTAATATGGACCCAGAGAAAGAGGACGGAAAGCTGAATTGACACGATCAGAGAGACTCTTACTTGATAATGCCTTGCGAATCCGTGAATTATCAATACACTCAATTTATTGAAGATCCTAACTCACAATTTTAACATTTATGTATGTTCCAAAGTTCTGCTGTCATTTTCATTTCAGAAATTTAATTTATCCATCAATAACTAATGGAGTTGATGGCTCCATCTGAATTCTTAAGCGTGATTTTCACCATTCGTAAAGATTTGTCTCTAATATTATCTCAAGAGCAAAATTATCACTTCCAACGATGTCAGAGAGTTTCTAATAAAACAAATCATTATTTTGAAATAACAATGTGCTATCCTTGCTCACTTTCTCATATGAAATAAATGAAATTAACATCAAATTATATTTAGTTGGTCGTTTTTCTCCATTGAAAGCATTTAAGCGGATTAGTTTCTCTTGAGCAAACTATCATAAATATTATGGCCTTCATGAATCACTAGCTCGTATTCATATTAATTTTTTCTTCAGGCCAAGATTCAAAAAAACAATGTGAAGGAAAAAAAGGATTTTGAAGGGTGTATTTAACACTTTCGCACTCTGAATCTATAAAAGTTAAAAAATATTAACTATTTATTCAAGATGGTAAACAACACTCAAAACGAAATTTGAGCTAATCACACCTTACTCAATAGGGAAAACAACCAGCCACAGGCCAAAAGAAATCCAAGGCAGCTATTGCCAAGGCTGCTTCCAGCGCCGGCAAAGGCATCAAGAAGGTAGAGCAGATTCATCATTTAGATTGCTAAATTGGCTTTCATTCCTTAGAAATGGGTCAAGGGTAAGGAAAGAGACCAGCTTAACCTTGCTGTCTTCTACGACAAGGCCACCTATGAAAAACTCTTAAAAGACGTCCCAACAATGAAACTTATTACCGTCGCTACCGTTTCTGATAGATTGAAAGTCAATGGGTAAAAAATCCTCACGCAACCCTCAGCTAATCATGCTTCTTATGCATTTAAAGTTCCATGGCAAGATTGGGAATCAGACACCTTGCCGCAGCCAAGCAAATCAAGCCATGCGGTGAGCAACACGCCGCAATGGTGGTTTACACCGGCACCAAGGAAGCCAAAGCCGCTGAACCAACCGGCAAAGAAGCCCAAGGTCAAAAAGGTTCAAAGAAAGGCGCTAAAGCCCAAGCCCAAGCTGAAGCCACTGCTTAAGAATAATTTCTTCTGCAGATGAAAAGAAAACGCATCTAAGAATGTGCAAACCAGCGAGATGGACCTCACCTCTTCAATTTGCATGTTCTTATCAGAGTCTTTGAATTGATTTTGTTCGTAACTCTGGTCTGTTGAACTTTTAAAAGCTCGTTCATCTATGATATTCAAAAACCCATAACAAAACATTTGGTATTTGATTTGCTATCTCCTGAGGTTAATAGAGCCGTTGAAAGTAGTTTACAGAGGATCTACAGTAGAAAAGTGATTATGCGGGTTGGATATAAACCTAAAATCCAAATTTACACTGTAACTATTGCCTGGCTAAATAATACGAAGTAGTTCTTGATTCTTTTCAATAGTGATTAGCTATTAGAAAATATCAAAGCATCACTAGTGGAGAGGATATTTGTCTAATAACCAATATATGATTCAAAATTCAGCATGCAGATCATATCGTTGCTAAGAAATTGCTCTACAAGGAACTAGTAAATATATCATGATACAGGAGTTTCAGACGATGATTTTTCAGCTTTCAATCATCTAAAAACAGCAACTGACCTCATACAAAGTTCTAGCACACTCACAACAATCACACGAAGCTTGCACTACAAGAAATATCTACTATTTAAAAGATTTAATCCTTTGAGCTATGATATGAGCAAACAGCGCTTGGTTCACCCACCCATATTTGTACCCAATGCAATACTGCTCAAGCGTTCTCATATTGATATAATTCACATTCTTCTTGTTCAAGTATGGATCTTCAGTGTAAAGCAACCACCGTTTATCTATCACTTTATCGTATCGTCTACCCGTAAACGTCTTTCTCTTCGTTATCGTCAGCGTCTTATCATTTGTATTATACACCACCTTTTCAACGAAAAACTTTTGGAATTTTCTGTATCTCGCCAACCGACCAAAGATAAACAGGCCACATATCGTATAATAAGGCCATTTCTGCGGTCTCACCTCATCCTGATAGATGTAGTATCCAAAACATAACGCAAATATTATCAAAAACAGATTCCCGAAATATCTTATCGCAAACAGCGTTCCCTTGCAGTCATAGAGAACGATATCAACCTCTTTCCTCAGCAATTCTTCGAAAAGAATCGCGTCTCTCAACTCCTTCGCGCTCTTTTGGCTCACATCAGACTCCTTCTTCGTTACCATCAAAGAATTAAGAAACTTTTCTCTCCTTTCCCTCAGATACTACACAATTCGTTCAGATATCAATACATCATAATATTCCTACCGGTGAGTCTTCGTAGGCTTTAATCAGCTGCTTCTCTTTTTCAGAGTATTTGGAGTGATCGCCCTCGAATAGATCTTTTTCATCATCTGTTTCCTCTGCATCGGAGTTTTTCTGCTCGGAGAAAAATCTCTTTGGAATTAAGCTCAGCGGCGCGACGATCGTGATTCGCGAACCTGTTTTGAACAGCGCTTTGGAAAGCATGTAACTGCGAAAGAGGAAGTTACTTAACGAATTTAAATTTACACCGCAATTATAAATTTACTTGGGACTAAGTCCCTGTGACGATATCGATTAACTCTGGGATTTTGACAATGCTTTTTTGAAAAGCATAGTAGGCGGTAGTCACAATGAATATAAACAAATGCGTTCACTAAGTGAAGTATAGGATGGCAATTCTAAAGCGAATCGTGTGATTATCAACAAATTAATTGGCTGAGGTTGATTGGCTAAACTGTAGAAATTGTAATGGAAATTCGCTTTATGCAACAAGTAAACAGAATTGAATCAATAGAGTCGAGACTGCTTATGAAGCGATTTTAGAAAGGACCTCTAAATAGGATTTCACATGGCTATCGATAGCTTTAGTGGCGTTATCTCTGCAGCCTTCAAAAGTTTTTTGGTCGGAGCCCTTTGATAGGCATTCTTGGGCCTTCTTGAGTTCGAATTCCGTTTTAAGAGAAAATAAACGACTCTCCTTTTCGAGTTTTTTCCAATACCGTTCGGCGCAATCGGCATAAGTGTCAGCTTTCCCTTTAGCCTGTTTCAAGCATTGGTCGCGGATGCTCTCGGTAGCCTTCTCGTGCGCTTTTTCGCTGCCAGCTATTTGTTTAACGATAGTTTCGTAGATCTGATTCATTTTTTTCACTTTATGACTGTGTTGCTGTGTGCCTTTTAAATAAAAAATATTGAATAAGATATTTCTAATGTTGATATGATTGTCATGCTTTCTTTCATTCTATCACCAAAGTGTTGTTAAGAGTGACAATATGCTAGGAATCAATATCCTCCACAGCAAAACGAATGAAGTTATGACAAAATATATAGATTTGTCATATATAACAACTAAGAAAAACCGTGCCTCTCAGGATTATGAAGAGAATAAATACAATTGAATACAATTTTTCAGTTTTCAGTCAATGAGGTTGTTTTAATTTGTGGTAAACTTCATTATGACCTTCACTGTGGTTCCTTAAGCAGAAGACTTCAATTTTAATTTATCTTGTTGTAACAGATGGGGATCTCATAATTCCATTGCACTTGATTTCAATGGAAATGATACTTGAGAAGATGCAAGGCATTTATAGTCCCAAGATGTTCCTGATAATTTTGATTTTCATCCATCACAAGGCCTTGAATATTTTTCTCATCTTCTCAGTCTCAGGATGCTCTTTTCCATAATAATTCTCATTTATTGTCAAGGCTTTCTCCAAAGCCTCACTCTTGGCCTTAATATCACCGAGTTTTCCATACACCTCTGCAAGTTCGGTCAGGACTTGAGCAACATGAATATGCTCTTCGTTGTAAGCTCTCTTGAAAATATCCATCGCTTGCAAAAGAATAATTATCTTTTGATCATAATTTCCCAGATGTCCATATGTATCTGCAAGCTCCATGGCCACCATTGCAACAAAAGGATGATTATCACCCAATAGATTTAACAAAATTTCAAACGCTTCATTTAAATTATCTCTCACTTTCTTATAATTTTTGAGTTCTTTCCAAAGGGTTGACATCGTGTAAAGACACTGTCCCACACAGAGGTGTTCGTTACCATAAATTTTTCTGCACATTTCTTCTGCTCTAATCCAAAATTCTTCTTGGACTCCTAGCTCTCCCAAGCATCCCCACAACAGCCCTAAACATGCCAGTATGCGGAAGTTTGCTGCATTAGTTTCGTTGTAATCCTCATCAAAAAGTTCGAGAACTCTAATGATAAGAGGTCTCTGATCCAAGCATGCTGCACATTCTCTGCAAATTTTCATAACTGTAGAACTATATCTTCCCACTCGAATGATTCGGTCATCACCCTTTGTAATAAATTGTTGAATTTCCGACTTGGCTTTCTGGGGGTTAAGATTTAGGAGTGCCTTGAAACCAAACAAGTAGTCTTGGTAGATTTCTACGACGCGTGCAGAAAATTTGTTCTGGTCTTCGTGTTGATCCAGTAATTCGCAAGTATATGTCAAGTACATGAGTGTGTCACACAACAAGATGTTCTTTGTGCCATTGCATTTCTCTCTAATTTCGAAAGCTCTCAGTGAGTATTTCTTTGCTTGAGCATAATCTCCAACAATCTCCTGGTAGAAAAATGCTATTCTTCTCAGCAGGTCGGCAAATTTGACACAATATTCCTCATCAAATATCTTTAAGAAGTTGTTGATGTCTTTGAATTCTTCAAGCTCGCTCCAATAGATGGCATGAGTGATCAAGTGACCTGACTTTATCCTCTCAATATCAGCAATATCTTCCTCATAGAATTTGATTTTAAGTTGCAACCAACAAAGAAGCTTTGTGCTGAAAATGCTCACCTTGGAGCCCTTCATATGTATTGATCGAACTATTTCTTGGGTAAGTCGATGAATCTCAATCTCAGACCTCTTATCTTGATTAGATTTACTCCGCGATATAATCGAATGCAATTCCAAGAGATCCAAGCCTCTGTTGAATTCACACTCTTCTCCCTTTTTGACCTCATAACATCCTTTCCAGCAGTCAAATAAATCTGACACTGTGATATGTTCTGGAGCGAGATATGCTATAATATCCATAATTCTTTTCACCTGGTCATTTTTTTGACATAACTCAGCGAGAGCAATTATCAACTGCCTTCTGAATACATCGCTTTCTTCTACTTTTAATATCTCAGTATTATTGCTGCAAATTTTGTTGAGATAGTCTGATATCCTTTCGTTTTGTTTCTTCATTGAAGCGATGGCGACCTTCACAGCAATAGGCAATCCTTTCAGGAAACCGTTCAGTGTCTTGATTTCTTCACCTGATTCTTTTTTATCTAGATGAATAGAGATATACTTTTTTGTTTCTTCATCACTGAAGGCTTTCAAATGAAATATTTTTTCAATGGGAGACTTCCATTCTTTATAACGAGAAGTGATAATGATGTCAAGTTTACTATTTAATTGAGTAGTCGAGCTCGGTAAATAGTCAGCGATTCCTTCCATGTCTTCTGCATTGTCAATAACAAGGCAGGCTTTTTGAGGGGTAGAAGCGATGCTCGCAGCCTTGAAGCTTTGGTAAAGACGATTCAAAAGATAGCTCTTGGAACTAGGATCAATTCTCCCATATTCTTTTGCGCTGGAAACCATCCAACGGAATCTAGGATCAACAAAGATCGTAATGTAGTTTAGAATTTGAGGCAGTAGCAAGATCCCTTTTTCTCCATTGAACCAAATTATATGAGAATATTTTTCCTCATTTGAAGTCACATATTCCACAGCTAACTGAGTTTTGCCAAGCCCTGCGGTTCCCACAATAGCAATACAAGTTATTTTCTTATCGCTGGAATCAAACCTCTTTTTCATTTCTCGAAGCTCTTCTTCCCTTCCAATAAAACCATAGTGAGAATGAGGAATTTGAAATTTTATTGTCGAGTTAGAGCCATGCAGAGAGGTTTCTGCTGCCTCCAATCGTGAAGAATTGTCGATAAGCTGGAATTGATGAGCATCAGTCTCTAACAACTTCGGTAGTTTTCTTGGATTATCCCAATGCTTAATGCATTCCTGAACTTTTTTCTTTTCGAACTGTTGCATTTGCTTGAGGAGTGCTTCTCTCATTTCAGTTGAGAATGCACCCAATAAATTATTTTTTCTTTCGAGTAGTTTATCAAGAACAATCCTAAATATCTCATCCATTTCTAAAAATTCTTTCATCACTTCTTCGATATATGCATCTGGAAGTTGTAGAATCATTTCTACGGTCCGAGCAAACTCTGCTTGGTCTTCTTTGGTGAGTTCGTCAAAGTGAATCTCGTAGAGCTGGGTCCCGATTATTGCCTTTCTATCTTTTGGATGATTTTCAAGCTCCTTAGCTCCGCTCATATCTTCAGCAAATGACAGTGCTTCTCCAGGATCTATCTTCACTATTTCTGCATGATCGTCTTTGATAACATATCCCATATTTGCTCCGGAATTTCCAATGCAGTCATAATCATGAAGAAGAATCGCAATCGCAAGAGTTCTGCCAAGCCCTCTTAAAGGCAATCTTTTCTCTGTTACTTGAAAATAAGACGTTTTGGGTTCGAAATTCTTATAATTTTTAACAAAATCTGGTCCAAGTTCGATAAATCCGTCGACAAATTGAGACATCAGATGCAACCTCGTAAAACTATTTGCGACACCATAATTTTCCGCTTCGCTCTCATTTAACATCTGCTCACTTAGCGCAGTTGCTGGGGTCGCAACACCCAATACACTGTAAAATATGCCTGCAAGATACTCTTTATAGAGACTGTAGCCAGATGGTTTGTCTTTAGGAGGAAAAATACTATCCAAAGATGTTTTCCCAAACCATTTCTTTCCTGTGATTTTATGTATATACCATCCTCGATTTGGAGAACATCCATGTTTAACCTCTTCATTTTTGAGCAGAACAAATTCTTGAGATGATGGTGTGAGAGGTTGAAGAATTTCAATCAGAGTGTCCAGCAGCAAATCTCGTGTAATATGATAAGTTCTCCATCCTTCCTTGCTTGCAGTTTCTATTAATGAAAGATCTGTGTCAATAACGATGTGATATTTTCTTTCATTCTCGGATATGAAAAACATTGCTGAAAGAGCTTCAAGTGCATGAGTCGCTCCACCATAGTCACTATAACCAGCAATCTTCATTTGATGAGAACTGGCTTTAAAGATCTGTGGTCGATTTGATTTAATACCATTGAAACAGTCAGGGTCTTTAACCGCAATTGCGGTAACCCTCGGAAAAATAGTCTTTTCGAGGTTTGTGATCATCTGCATTTGCCTTTTTCTATCAGTGAAACATAGAACGATCCGATATTCATGCCGGTTTAAGAACTGATTAAGATAATAACTTATTTTTACTCCATTTCTCAGAATTCTATAGGGGCATTTCCTGCTATTCAGTTTTAGTAGCATTAGATCCGAAGCCTCAATCAACTCAGCATCAACTCCAAAGTTTTCCAGATTCAAGATTATGTAACATGGCCCTGGACCTATTTTCTCACTCATTGGAATACTTTCGATTCGAAATTAAAATTAATAAATAAGCCACGATCACTGGTTAATGTAGAAATTACTGAGAAATTTCAGTTAAACAATATTCGTTGATCACACAAGTTCAGAAACGAGTAAAGTCGAGGAAGTGATAAATTTAGAAGGAGAAAATTCTGAATTCATCTATATCTGAAGAACCTGTTAGAGGATCAATGTTGTGCTAAGGCAAAATTCCAAAAATCTTTATTGATAATTTGCCTGAAATCTATTACATCAATATTCAGATTTTCTCCATATTACGCAACCTAAGCTAGCTACGATAAATTGGACAGAAAGAAATGCATTTGAAATTGCAATTCTTTAAAGAGAAGCTCTAATTACCAAATCTGTTTTTGGAGAAAAAATGAGACTTTAGATAATTTTGACAAGTGCAGTTTTATTTAAGCTTGTTGATGACCCAGTTTCTCCTCAATTAGCATTTATTTCGTGCATTACCAGTAAAACAAAAACATCTATCGTGATTATCTCAGTTTATATCGAGAGTAGATTATTCTTCAGTAGCATTAATTATTCTATCAACATTAGTAATTATTATACGGGTTTAAAATGATTTTTTGATCGCTTGAGTTTCGAGATGTTCTTTACCATAATGACTCTCATAAATTTTCAAAGCTCTCTTCAAAGTCTCACTCCTGGACTTGCTATTACCAAGTTTTGCATAAACTTCGGCGAGTTCCTTGAAGACCATTCCAACATGAATATGATTTTCACTGTAGCCTCTCTTAAAAATACCCAGTGCTTGGATCAGAATTTGCTTTTTCTGATGATAATCTCCAAGCTGTCCATATACATCTGCAAGCTCCATAGCAATCATCGCGACATAAGGATGACTATCACCCAATTTATTTAACAAAATTTCGAACGCTTCATTTAAATAATCCCTAACTTTCTCATAATTTTCGAGATCTCTCCAAAGGGTTGACATCGTGTAAAGACACTGTCCCACACAGAGGTGTTCGTTACCATACACCTCTCTGCCCAGTTCTAATGCCCTGCTCCAGCATTCTTCTCGTATCTCTAATTCTCCGATAAAACCCCAGAGAAATCCCAGACACCCCCAGATTCTGAAGTTCCCTTCATTCGCTTCGTTATAATCCTCATCAAATACCTCCAAAACTCCAATTATCAGAGGTTTATGAATCAAATGAGCGCCGAATTCTCTCCAAATTTTACGAACAGCTGAATGGAATAGTCCCAACTTGATAATATTTGGAGGCCCTGTAGCAAAGAACTTCTTGATTATGTTTCTGGCTTCTTGTGGAAATAAACTGGAGAACCATTTGAAAAGGACTAAGAGCTCTTTGAACCTTTCTATCAAACGCATCATGAAAATTTTCTGATCTTCATGCTGCCCCAAAAATTCGCAAGCAGACATCAGATTTAGAAGTGTCACACATAAATTATATTTTTTAATACCATCATAGCACCGCTCACCAACTTCCAAGGATCTTAAAAAGTATTTCTTCGCTTGAAGGTAATCTCCGACAACATCAAACTGAAATATGGCAATTCTCTTTAGTAAACTGGAAAATTTGCGACCATATACAGGACCAAATGTTTTGAGAATTTTGTCAGGATCTTTAAATTCTTCGAGGTCGCTGAGATAAATTGCATGTGCAATCGAATGATGACTTGATTTTAATCTCATCATATCGGAAACATCGTCTTCATTCAATTTTAACTGCGTCTGCAGCGAGTACAGAAGAATATCGGTGTATTTCCAAGCGTTAGGACTCCTCATGTGGACTGAACGGATGATTTGTTGGGTTAAACGATGAACTTCAATCCCAGCTTTTTCATTTTTCCCATTCAAAGCCTCTGATTCTTCATGCCTTTGGGATACTATCGAATGCAATTCTAACAGCTCTAAAGCCTTTTTGTATTCATTTTCATAGTCTTTTCCGAGATTATAGCAGTTGAGTAGAACTGGAAGTGTGATATGCTCAGGAGCAAGATAAGGGATAATGTCTATTATTTTTTTCAAGAGGTGGTTTTTCTCACATAATTCTGCAGCAGCAATTATCAATTGTCTTCGAAACACTTCACTTTCTTCTACTTCCAGAATTTTGGAATTATCCTCTAATATTTTGTTACAATAGTCGACGAGCCGTTGGTTATCTCGTTTCATTGAAGCAATAGCGAATGAGATAGCAATGGGCAATCCGTTCAGCAATTTGTTCAGTTTTTTGATTTCTTCATTGGAGCCTGACTTGTGAAGCTGGGCAGAAATATACCGTTTTGTTTCTTCGTCACTGAATCGTTTCAAAACAAAGACTTTTTTGGCAAGTTTTTCCCATTCTTTATAGCGGGAAGTAATGATAATATCGATTTTTGCGGGGGCTGAGGTAGCATGATTAGGCAAATAATCAACGATTTCTTCAATGCTTTCAGCATTATCAAACACCAAACACACTTTTTTGGGCTCGCTGATGCTATTCACATTCGTATTAAAACTTTGATAGAATCGATTTAATAAGTAACTTCTGGAACTAAAATCGAATTTCGCTTTACAGTTACTCACAAGCATCCAATGGAATTGGTGATCAATAAAGATTCTGATATAGTTTTGGATTTGTGGTAGGAGTAACCCAGTTTTTTCTCCATGAAACCATATAATATGGGAGTAATTGAGATTATTAGTGATGTACTCAACTGCGAGCTGTGTCTTACCCAGCCCTTGAGAGCCAACTAGAGCAATATACGTTAGATTATCCTCACTTGCATTAAAGCAATTTTTCATTTCTTGAAGCTCTTCGCGCCTTCCAATAAAGAATTTATTGGGAGGAGGAAACTGAAATTTTATTGTTTCCTCAGAAGAAGAAGTAGTGAGAGCTTTTGCTGCTTCTAATCGAGAAGTATCTTCTATGAACGTTAATTTCTTCTCATCAAGATTTGAGACCGACGATAATTTTGTCTGATCGTCCCAGTGTTTAATACAATAATTCGCTTTATCGGTTTCTATCTGTTTGAGAAGCACTTCCCTGACTTCGATAGAAAATGCAGCCAGGAGGTCATTCTTCCTATCGAGAAGCCTGTCTAAAATTGTCTCGAAGCTATCACTCACACTCGCAAATCTTGTTACAACCTCTTCGATATAAACATCTGGGAGTTTCAGGATCAATTGAATAGTCTGAGCAAACTCTTCTTGATCTCTTTTGTTCAGCTCATCAAAATTAATCTTGCCTTGCTGGGTCCCGAGTATTGCTTTTCTCTCCTTTGGGTGGTTTTCAAACTCCTTAGCTCCGCTCATATCTTTAGCAAATGATAGCGCTTCACCAGGATCTATCTTCACTATTTCTGCATGATCGTCTTTGATAACATATCCCATATTTGCTCCGGAATTTCCAATGCAGTCATAATCATGAAGAAGAATCGCAATCGCAAGAGTTCTGCCAAGCCCTCTTAAAGGCAATCTTTTCTCTGTTACTTGAAAATAAGACGTTTTGGGTTCGAAATTCTTATAATTTTTAACAAAATCTGGTCCAAGTTCGATAAATCCGTCGACAAATTGAGACATCAGATGCAACCTCGTAAAACTATTTGCGACACCATAATTTTCCGCTTCGCTCTCATTTAACATCTGCTCACTTAGCGCAGTTGCTGGGGTCGCAACACCCAATACACTGTAAAATATGCCTGCAAGATACTCTTTATAGAGACTGTAGCCAGATGGTTTGTCTTTAGGAGGAAAAATACTATCCAAAGATGTTTTCCCAAACCATTTCTTTCCTGTGATTTTATGTATATACCATCCTCGATTTGGAGAACATCCATGTTTAACCTCTTCATTTTTGAGCAGAACAAATTCTTGGGATGAGGGTTTGAGAGGCTGAAGAATTTCAATCAGAGTGTCCAGTAACAAATCTCTTTTAATGTGATAAGTTCTCCATCCTTCCTTGCTTGCAGTTTCTATAAATGAAAGATCTGTGTCAATAACGATGTGATATTTTCTTTCATCCTCCGATATGGAAAGCATTGCTGAAAGAGCATCAAGTTCGGAAGTAGTTCTACCATTCATGTTACTATAGCCAGCTATTTTAGTCTGATGATGGTTAGATTTAAATATAATGGGCCGATTTGGTTTAATATCGTTGAAACATTCAGAATCTCCGACTACAATTGCACGTACCTCAGGAAAAATAGACTTTTCTAGGTTCGCAGTAATCTGCATTTGCCTTTTTCTATCAGTGAAACAGAAAACAATCCGATATTCATGTCGATTTATTAGTTGATTCAGATAATAGCTGATCTTCGGTCCATTTTGAAGAATTTTATAAAGTGATCTCTTATTCATTGTTTTTAGCAGCATGAGGTCTTGAGGCCCGACCAACTGAGCATCAGCTCCAAAATTTTCAGGTTTTAAGATCAAATACCGTTCTTTTGTGAGCGCCTTTCCTTTGTTCGGAATCATTCCTTTTCAAATAAATTTATTGACTTTGTTACACCAAGACTGAAATAGCAGGCCAACTAGAACTCACAACGCAATTATATTTCTAGAGGACATTGCTCCTGAAACTCTGCTTCTAGGTGACTGAGTCTCTGAAATCAAGATCCGATTGCACACCGAAAACTGTATTCAACTTATCAAAGGAAGAGGGTGTGCTTCATCGACATCAGCAATCCGTCATCAAACTACGAATTAAGTTTGAGAGGCCGGGATACTCAGAAAATCCCAAAAAACACCTCTAAACCGCAACGCGTAACACATCACATCAACGAGAGTTAAGTTCTGATAAAATTAGATAGAAGAGAAAAGGAGGAAAAGAACTCACAAAACTTGCATAAGGGGTACTTTTAATTTTCATATCTATTGATAAGCGAAGCAGAAATTTCTTTATTAGCATCCCTAGTCAGCCAAAACGATAGTTTAGTTTAATTAACAGGGCAAACAACCCGAATACAGAGCATAGTTACCACGTTCTGGATAACAACCAAAACTCAGCAAAATTAGAGATTTCTAGCCTGTTGGAACTCATGATGCATACGTTAGAGGTTCTGGAATTCTTTAAATATTTTGACCTCATTTGAAATTTTTGTGTCATTAAAATGTTAACGCTCCAAAAGTCTCACTGCAAGTGAAGAAAATTAAATTAATAGTGTGATTAAATAAGAAGAAGAAAATTGATAAACACTAATGATCAATTTTGTCGCGTAATGCCGCAAATTAATCTCAATTTTGTCTTTGTCGTAGCGCCGACCAAAAGAAACCTACAGACATGCTGAGGGCTTTTCCTATATATATGTATATTTAAGACTTCCAATATGACCACATTCGATATGCAAAGCCTTTGGATAAATTTTTTCTCTTCTTTGTTGGTGTCTCTGAGAGATTTCCTTATGTATATAGGCCTACTTGTCCCCTCTACGAATATTGTATAGCTAACATATTTTCGTGAATCGGCTATATTTGTAAATTTCTTACCACTATTCATTTAGCTTTAGCTTGGTCTCTTGTCTCATACAGATTGAAACTAATTGAGAAAGATGATAATTTTGGGTTAAGAGCGAAATCATCAGAAATTTGATCTCTTATCACTCAGCGCCAAATTCCAATTGATTTATTTCAATGACTAAAGTAATATTAGGGGCAAAAGGGCCTGCCGCTTTTAATAGAATTTTAGTTTGACATCTTTGAACTGATTAAAATCGGAAAGCATGTTTGATTAAAATTTTCCAACTGACTGGTGTCAAAGTTGAACTTGATTGGGAGTTGCTGATCATTCTCTTGGCTTATTAAAGTAACGAATTAGACAGAGTTGGATGGATTTCGGTATATGATAAGTCGATTTAGAGGGTTTTTTGGCATCGTTAAACTCGTGAAGAGCAATCTCTAATCGAAATCAAAGAAGATTCTGAAAGTGAGTTTAAATTTTAATTCTCTAAGATTCTTAAAGCCAGCATTAAATTTATTTCTTGAAATAAACAGTGAAAAGAATCTACTTCAATTGCCTGATTGAATGCCCCAAGCAGCTCTTACAGTCGAGTATATTTACTCCTGCTGTTCATCATGGCAGACATGTTCGATGAGAGATAAATACTTCAAGCATAGCATAGCACAGAAAACCGTCCAGAATTACATTGAAGAGAAATGTCTAGATTTCATTTTGAGAGTTAATGACGTCATTGAGCTGCTTCGCCTCGACGGTGTCGCCTGTTCACCGAACAAGGTTCGTTTATATGATCAAGATCTCAAAGCTTTCATCAAACTCCAGAAAGATTTTTCTCTGAAATTACCAAATTCCAAAGCCATGCTAGCAGAACCGAGTCAGCCTCAGACTGAAACCATTATGCTTTGGATAGAAAGAGAAGACATAAAACTCAGAAGACAGATCCTTTCGTTCTCATCGCGATTACGAAAGCTTGAGATTAAGATAAAGCAAGTTGGAATGATGAGAAAAAATCTAAGAAGCATGGATCTTACGGTTTGCGAAAAAGATGACCATCCAAAAACGATCGATAATTCGTATTCAAAGTCGACCGCTGAGTTAAACCAGAGTGATTTAATATTTGGTGCTCCACCCTGCATTCACTCTCTGAAATTGCCAGAAAGCAGCAACGACTGTAAAACAAATGGAAGGAAAGGCTCATGTGAAGAGGGATCACCATTCCCAATAATGCAAAATTTGGATCTCGCAATTATGAATGCGGAACCTCTCGTTGAAATTAGAAATTCAAAAAGTGTCCTTAGTCTTCCAGATTCTGTTGATTATGAAGAAGAATGCAGAGAAATCTATGCGACTCTGATGGATAAAGGGCGAAAAATTAATCTGATGTTCGAAATAGCCACAAGAACGAACCTCGTGAGTGTGCTGAGTAGAAATCCTACGATTCTGCATATCATGTGTCACGGAGAGTATGACCAAGAAAGAAAGGAGTTTTATTTAGGCTTCGAAAAAGCAACTGGAGAGATTGATAAGCTTTATGCAGAGGATCTCAAAGAAATTCTAAGTAAGTTTGAAAGCTCACTCAAGTTGGTGTTCGTGAACGCATGCTACTCTGAACCTGTGGGAAGGGTATTCGCAGAAGCTGGGGTACCATATGTGATAGCGATACAATCTCAGACTCAAATAGCTGATGTGTTTGCAAGGAAGTTTGCGAATGAATTCTATTATTTCATCTTTGAAAGAAAGAGTGTTAAGGAAGCGTTTAACTTAGCGAGAATTGCTTCAGCGGATCCTCTTTCATACTCTTGCTGTTGCGCTCATTCGCACAAACCTCAATGCAAGTGGTTGGCTCAAGCGAAACAGGAAGGATTCCATCAAGCGCATATTTACCATGACCCAACCTGCACATCTTGCAGCAGGAGAAGAGAGAATCTGCATAACATAACTTGCAAATGGGCATCTACTTTCCTAGACCTCTATAAAATTGATCGTGAGCCTGACATGATTGGGAAGGTGATCAATACGTGCTGCTGCTCTCCGGAGGTGCCACATAATGAATTGCTAAAATTCATCTTGATCTCAGATGAATCTCAAAACAACGAACCTCTAATTTTATTCAGCGATCTCCAGCCCGGGAAGGTACAAAATATGAAAGCTTACAATGTCATTGATCAGAGATTTCCTGAAAAGAGGCTTGTTGGGAGAAATCGTCAGCTGTATGATCTTTATACTGCTTTGAGATTGCCACAGAAAGTCGTGAAGCTTGAAGGAGCTATTGGTTCTGGGAAAACTGCCTTAGCAAAACAGCTTGCGAATTATCTGTACGCCAGGAATCATTTCCGGTCCAAAATAGCTTTGATTGATATGAGTAAACTTAGTTCAGTAACTGCGTTCTTAGGGAAGATATTCAGCGAATTTGAGCTTGTAAACGATATGGACACTTTTCTCGAGACTGTCAGAGCCTTAGAAACCCTTTTCATACTCGAAAACTGTGATTCTTTTATCCAAGAGAATAGAATCGAGTTTTCGCAAACTCTACACAACATTGCCAGCAACACGAAGCATGTGCGGTTTATTTTGGTTTTGAATACGTCTATTGATCTCGAGTTGCAGGAAACCGTCGTGAAAGTGGGGAGTCTCTACCCTATTGATGCAGCAAAACTGCTGCTCTCCAATACTCCTCTAGAAAAGATTTTTCCAATTGAATATAGGAGCGTCGTAGGTTTAAAGGAGTCAGATTTGTTTAAAAAGTACTCTGAGAGAATTTCAATTCAGACTTTGTGGTGGATATCACAAAAACTCCTCCAAGGAAAGAAATTTCCAGCTATCGAAACTGAACTGATTAATAAGTTTGAATCTATGAAAACCACTGAAGACACCTTTAAAGCACTCGTTAGAAGCTCATCGAAGTACATCTAACCTTATTTCATAGTGATTTGATAATCTTCTTCTACAGGCAAATCAAAAAGGACAATCCTGAAGGTTTTAAACTCATTATTCAAATTTCCAGTTTTCCATCTGGGGTGAGCTCTCGAGAATTAGAAGAAATAAACCAAGAGTCAGGATTGAATTGGAAGCAATTGCTCTCCACATTGCTCCAATCTCAAAACGAATCAACTAACCTTCCTAAGTCGCCTCTTGACCGCGAAATATCATCTCCTGATACTCCCAGCTCCAAGCCTCGATCCAATAAATTGAGAACCAGAACTCATTTTTCCAACTCAACTTTTCGTCCTGGACATTATTTCTGGTTGGAAATAATGAACCCTCGAGAAGAACTCATATTCCGACCAGTTGAAATTGTGAGGACTGTATTATATGAAAACATCTATCCAGAATTAGTAAGAGCCGAATTCGAGAAACTGAAGAGCATGGCGGGTATAGCAGTGGCATTTTTGGATAATGTGAAGGCAATTCATGCTTATCTTGAGAAAATGATTGAAAATTCAGCGATTTGTAAGTATGGTCTATGGCGTTACGAAAGCGACTTCTATCAAAAGATCAGCAAGAGAAGCAAACACATTATTTCCTTTAATGATCCTTCGCAACCTACCCAAACAGTCAAAGACCTCCAGAGTGCTTTTGAGCGCCATGATTCTAATTTTAGAAGCTGCTATAATTTAGCTCTCCTTCAGCGAATGATTGGTGGCGAAGGAAGTAATGATTTCAATTTCCCCTTATAGCATTCTAACCAAGTTATTTAATTCCTTAGCTACAAAGAACGAATTTATTGAAGTTGTTGAAATTTTATGGCTTGCGATTCCCACACTTTACAAGGTATTCTCGAAAGACCCAGACAACGCAGCATTCTTCGCTTCCAAAGGAATCAATTGCCTCAATGAACTGAAGATCATAGACGAAAAAATTACTCTCTTAAGAATCAAGCTTCATCTCTTTTTGATAGGAGCAGCAATATCAGCTCAAGCTAACCTAAAATCTCTCCAGCAAACAATAAACTCAGAGAGCGATCTGATTGAGTCGTATCAGCCAGAGATAAGTGACTCGAAACTTCTCCAATTAATCAAGTTTGAAGTACTTTTCAGTCGTGTTCTATTGGAGAAGCGATCTGAGGAAGATTTGAATTCAGAATCAAATGAAGGATTGACAAGGATCCTATTTATGCTGACAAACCACTGTGAAAAGGTGCTTAAAGGCATTACGTGTGAATTTGAAACTGCTAAACTGAACGTATGGATCTGGGAGATTAAACTTCAATTAGATCTTGTCTCCGACTTATCTTTCAAACAAAAACTCGATGAGAGCATTATAACCTTCCAGAAATATAAGACTCTCAAATTAGAAATCAGAGCCCATATTTGTCTCGCTAAACTCTATCTCAAGTAAAGCCATCGTCCTTCTATTCTGATATTTTGAATGATAAATTAGATTTTACTTGAAAAAGAAGGAAAAGGATACTCAACCAATGCAACTTCAGGAAGTCGAAGCTGAACTTGATGAGATTCGAAAGAATAATCTGAAAAAATATGCGTTGAAGGCTGCTCAGCAGGTAATTTTATCTCCTTTATCTGTGATTTTAATCCACATACTCTCATTCTTAGATTAATGATGTTAAATCTATGTCAACAATTAATGAATTGATTAACATCTTCAACTCGCATATCCATCGAAAATTATCAAATATGATGGTTTTCCTTCATGCAAATCCTCTTTGTATAAACCAAACCCCTGCTCATGTGGATAAAGAAGCTATATATATCCCTAGTTTCTTCAAAAGCGACCTCATTGATGTTCTAAACGAGAAGAATGTTGTCTTAAATCTCAAATTCGAAGTCCTGACCAAACAATCTCTCAAACAATCAATCGATTCAGGTTGCAGAATGCTCTATCTCAGCTCCACAATGATTAATGCAGAAGGATTAATCGTTGAAGATTCCCATTGTAGACCAGCTCTTATCAAGTATGAGGAGCTGAAGGAGTTGTTTATGAAAAAATCGAATAAGAATGAGAGAAAAAAACTTAAAATTGAACTACTAATTATCGGATCAAGAAGTGGTTTTAAACTTGCCTCCTGGTTTGCTGAAGAAGCAAAAATTCCGCATGTCATTTATTTCGACCTCAATAAACAAGGAGAATCAGATTTCAAGGTCAAACTCTATCAAACAGAATACATTAACAAGTTCACTCAGCTTTTCCTGAATTGTCTAATTGATGGGACCTCCCTTGAAGATACTTATTCCGCGGCTGCCAAAGATGCATTGTATGCACTCGCTTATTCTTTTTTCCCTCCTAATACAAAAGATGAAAAAATCCTTCAAATTATTGGAAATGGTGTTGCTTTGCTTCCAACTGGGGAACATCGTTGTCCGACATTCTTCGGAACCGAAAAATTTAAATTGGAACAAGGGAAAGTTGAAGATATCAGCTCTCAGAGGATTCCAAATACTATTTTGAAATCAATAGTCCCCTTCTTCGGTCGATCTCGGGAATTTAGCGAGATCGCTAAATATTTGACTCAAGATCCTTCACAAATCGATGGCTTCCTAAAAGTGGAAGGAGAAAAAGGTGTTGGTAAGACTCGTTTAGCCCTTGAGGTTGCTTGGTATGTTGTGCAAAGAAGCTTATTCCCTGATGGTGTGTTTTATTTGCCTCTTGAAAAGATTCATAAGAGAAATGCTTATGATTTGATATTTGCTGCCTTCCAGAAGTTTGGAGTTGCAATGGACAGAAACTATGCAAATTTCTTCAGAAAGAGAAGAGTTCTGCTGATATTTGATGATTTTCATACATTGTATACTGGAGACGTCGAAGTTCCTCATCTCTTGTTCTCAATCATCAAAAGATGCAAAATACCTACCATTGTGATCTGCACAAAGCAGAAATTCAAGGAAGACATCGATAGAGAATCCCACCTCTTGATTCAGCAATTCCGAAAAAACAAGAATGACATTGAGCAAAGATACATCTCTGACACAGTGCTCGTACCACGACTACATGAGCATCACATCGCAAATATCTTAACATCAATAACCAGTCCAGGTTACGAGGACATGAGCTATAAAGATGCTCTGAAGAATAATTTAATGGCCATTATTCGAGGGGTTCCCTCAAGAGTTGTTGAATTTCTTAACGAGAATAGGATCAGACACAACCTAACTCAACTTAAAATGCTGAGTTACTACATTCCATTCCAGAATTTGAACAAAAGACAACGTCATTTTCTCAAAACTGGCAACGATTTACCGGAGTTAGTCATGAATGGATGGAGTTGCAATCTTTACACATCAAGACACTCCATAAACTTTAGAGAGGGTATGATGTGTCAAAAACCTGAGAGTCAATACGAAGAAGTTAAAACCGAAAATGTTCAAGATCCGCTGAAGAAGCAAACATCTCCACGTGACCTCAACACTAAATCTGGAGTGGAAAACAGTCCATATCAAAATGATAATAAGAAAATCAACTTGATCCACAATGACTCAAATCCAATGAAATCAAATTCAATGGACGTAGATGAGGAACTGCGTATGCAAGGAGAATTGAAGGCAAAGAAAGGGGAAACTGAAGTGATGATGAACACAGGAGGACTCAAAAAGAGATTGAAACTTGAGAGTCTTAAGAGGCTTATCTTTGACAGCTCAGACCCATATTTCAAGAATAAGGAAGAACCGGAGCAAAAGGAGCAACAATAGCAGAGATAACAAACAGTTCCTTTCTAAATGGGCAGAATTCGTTCATTTTACATTGTAGTAATAAAAAACTTCAACTTATTCTCATATATTTACCGTCCATTAAATTGATGTTACTATCTAAAAGTACAAAATTTAATCAAATGTTTTTTTTGGATTTCACATGAGTAGTAAAATTAAAATCTTATGAAGTTCATCTCAATGTTTCTTCGCCATCTCTCCAAACTCTCATCAGCAAACTGCTCATAAAGAGTCTTCTCTAATATCCTATCTATGCTCGCTTTCCTTCAAAAATAATTTGGTGTCTCTATGATGAGTTCAATGAAAAACTAAGACGTCTTTATCTAAACTCCTTAGGAATTCGCATTTGAATTGAATAGTAGCGATTGAAACAGAAAAATACAAGTAAGCTGCAAATCCATAATAAATTATATGAATTAAATTGATTTGCATTATAGCTAATTATTTTTATTATCCCTCTTTAGAAATCAAATATTTACATAAAACTTTTTAATACATAATACTAACACATCCTGACACATCCGTGTCATTAAAACACGTAACATTTGTTTCAGCTATTTACCAGCAATCAGTTCGTCAGTTCTCCACCATAATACAACTCCAAATAGTAGCAAAACATTTGTCCTTTAAGGAAGCATCCTAAGAACTCTCGATCCTTAGGGTTCTTTTCGATCACAATATTCGCAATCGCGGTATAGTCTAAGTCTTTGTCCTATGGTTTTTTTAGACAATATTAGGCCAACTCACAGATAAAGTTTTTAATACCTTTGAGTCTGCTTGATAAATCGGTTCCTTTGGGAGGTGGGAAAGAATGTGTTCAACAAATGTATCGTAGAATATTTTCATAATTTTTTCACAAGAACGAGGATCCGATTTTGGAACAGTGAAATTCTTAAAGCCTGGTGCGTTTTTGAGTCTCCTTCGCACCGTTGGAGTGTCACCAACTACACAAGAGTTCGCGTAGTTCGCAGACCTTGTTTCCAGCGTCTTCTGGTTGGTTCCACGAATAATCTTACTAGACTGGCTGTCATTGAAATAGTTATAGAGCTCAGCCACACGTGTCTTTAATTCACCGAGATTCGGCTCGATCATAGTGGTATTATTGCTCGGATCAGTAAATAAATAAATCTTTGCTTCTTCTAAGATAACAAAAAAGCAATCGGTATAAGTCCGGTGAAGCTGCATCGCTTGGAAGTATTCAAGGCCTTGGTTAATTCCTAAAAGAAAGCTTCCAGGCGCATCACAGAAGTGGAGAAGGGGCTCTGGAAGGTTGAAGACCAAAGGATAAGTGTAGCGGAACGGTTTAAGCAAGGTATAGATTGTCATTCTAATTCCAAAGTAATTAGTTAATAATGGAAAGGGGTTTGAAAGGCTTACAATGTGCTAGTAAGGAGGTTAAGGTTTTCGCTCATGATGACAAGTTTTTTTTCGCCGAGAACGATCGATAGTAAGAACATCAGATCCGAAAGAGGTATGTACGAGAACACGACAGAGCTTATCGAAGACGCCTCCATTGAAAATGCGTTCTTCTGATCAGGAATATAAGCTGTGAGTGCTTCATTTCCTTCGACAGGAACGACTAAATTCCCTCCAAATGACCTTGGGACTTTATTCAGTATGCCGTTCAGATAGGCCGTAAGCTTCACGGACATGAACTAAATGCAAAAAGATAAGCAATTAAAACTTGCGTTGCAATAAACAAAAGTACTTCTTGAACCCAACGAGCGTCAATTTCTCTAAATATTTCAAATGGATCTTTGGCTAAGGCATCAAATTTCTTCATTCTTTCAATTTTGAACATGTCTTTATTGCAGATACCAGTAAGATAAATCGTGGTTTCATATTGTACCGAGAATGCTAACGTTGAGGTCCATGAAAAACTTTACCAGAGGGTAAAACGTCATGAAACAGCACACTCGTTCTACTTTCCAGAACTTCCTTTCCCAGCGCTTTTTGCCGCCTTTCTTGACTTGCTCCTCTTTCATGTTCTAAACAAGATTCGTTGACTTGTGTTGTGAAGATGATAATATTTTACCAATTCGAGATAGTCGGTTGTTTTGATACAGATAAGATAGACCATGCTGTTTGGATTCGTAGTTTTAATGATCTCAGAATTTTGGCAGAATGAAGTGTCGATTTGCCCTGCTAGAAGAGGAAACACAAAGCAGTTTGAATTATATTCGCATGTGTTCTTCGCCAGCACGATTCTAGTTTGTTAATATATGAAAGACTTTAAAATAAGATAAAAGTACTCAAATAATCCGTTGTTTGAAGTGATCCTCTCCTTTTTGACCTTAACTTTAAAAGGAAAGACAAAGTTCGGGATTGAATTTCTTGGCTCTCTATAACCATCGATTAATACTGAGTCAAATGACAGCCATACTTTGACAGATCTTCTTTGGTTCCTGGGAAATCGAAGAGAAAATGTGGTTCTAGCAGTCCCTCATCAGCGCTATTATATACAGTTTATTAACCTAGAATGTTCTAATTGATTACGTTGGATGCTTTTTCTCAAACTCCAGAATGTCTTTTTTATCGACTCCAATCATAAAAAAGCCTTCAAAGAGTTTTGGGACTTGCTTTTTGATTTTGCAAGGAGATGATGTCTCTTCCGAGGAAATCGTTGTTTTATTGCCTATTCCCAAGCCTCCTGGTTGCTGCGGTCAAAATTAATTAATTAAGGCGATTGAAAATAAAGTTACCTTCGACAACTTCTTCACTGGGACAAAGTGAACGTTCGAAATAGTCCTCGTGGGATTTAACTCATCACAGATAGAAAGCTCTAATCAATATATTAGGCTATCCCGTAATTATTGCATATGTACCTTCAACAATGATCTTATTTGTCATTGAAACAATATTTTTCGTTAAGTTCTGCACAAGTCCCTCTAGAAATTAAACTATAAGACGGCAATCATCTGAAGATTAATACTTTTGCTCGATATTTGTATTTTTTTGCCAGCCTCGCAAAAGGATTGTGGTTTCCTTGGATCTTGGTAATCTTCAATTACTGCAATGAATTATTTAGCGGCTTCAACATAGTTTTGTTCCTACCTGATGGACAAATATCGGATACAACTCTTATTTCAGACAATTTTGAAAGCAACTCCCTATTGCCAGTGTTTGGGGCTGCTTTTGAGCTCTTTCCGAGCTCATCGAGGCGCTTATTTTTTTGAGGTTCCGTTTTCTTACCGAAAATAGGAGAGCTTCGTTTTGGATCTTTCGCTGAGTTCTTAGATCTCCCACTTTTCGGTTCCTCTTCTCCCTTTGTTCCTTTGCTATAATTCACCTTTATAGGTTCCGGCTTTTTGTTATCTTTTAGCACTGGCTGCACACTCAGGAAGAGATCTTCCTTTTCGTCGATCGTTTCTAGATTTATTGTTTTAGACAGACTAACAAAGCAAGGTTAATCAATTGCAATAAAGTTGTTAATACATTATGCTATTCGTCATTTGGCTTTCCTTTAATGCAATTAGTTCCCTTTTCAGCGAAGCAATCTCCATTACATATTTAGTGTTCTGCTTTGACAATCCAACATTTGTTTTAAGGAGAGATTCAATCATCTTTTCTTTTTCAATCAGCGCCAAATTCAATCTTTGTATTTCAGCAGCTTCTTTGGAAACTTGGGTTTTAATTTTTTTAGTTTGGCCGAGAGGGGCTTTATCCTGTGGAATTTGATAGAATGAGGAGAGAAACGTGGGCCCAAACGTCGATGCTTTGGATATCATTAATTTGGAATTGGTTGATCCTTTATCGTCATATATAGAAGGAGAAGGAGATAGTGGAGACGAGTCTTTGAAGCTGACTTGATCAGCATTTGGCTTCTTTCGTTGCCTTTTGAAGATATTGAACATTTTGTAGAATTAGAAATTGATAGTCGGCTCGCGAGGAATTATGTGCCTTTGTACGAAAATCCACAAGCCGTTTAATCATTCAGTAAGCAAGATTATTCTTTAATATTTTCTATTTATCCGGAATGGAAAAAATTTAGCTGTTAGCCCACTAAAAGGGTCGCATTGAAATAAGAAGATTAATAAGTTTTCAGTACTACCGTCCTCCTCCTGATGTAACTCTACGTTTTTTGATAATTGTTGCTAAGAGAAGTTATGTGCAAAGTTATATTCTGACCTATTGCAAAGCAATCTCCAACAAGTTCCGAGATTTACGCCTATATTGCTTGAAGATAGCAACTCGACGTGAAGAATGATGTAATTAGGATCATATATCTGCTGTATAATCATTCTTGTTGAACTTTGATTAGAATATGTCCTACATTTCTGTGTTACCATAAGTTGAGATTGCTAAATTCATGAATCTCTCCTGGTTATAGAAGAAGTTGGTTAAGTTTTTCGCAGCAAGTCTATTAGTATCAGAATTATGTTTAACAAACTCTAAAGGCATTTCCACAAAGTTTGCTTTAGCAGCAATACCTTTGCGTTTTATCAAGAAAATACAAGAGAACGAAGGTATTAGATATTTACTTGCAAATATGTTGTATTGTTTGCAGCAAAAAAGAGAAACTTGAAAGAAAAATCAAATTATTTATCTCGAAGAAAATATCGATTTTCCTCTAGTTTTTTGGAAGAAAAATAGCGTTTAACATCATGCGAAAATTGAAGATTGGCTATACTTGCCCAAACGAGACGTTTCATTTGGAATTTTCACTGCTTTAGAAAATCGAAGTTTTGGGATCTTACGTTTTATTACAAAGGCATTTTCTTCCTATTAAAATAATTAAAGAAATTAACTCTACATACAGTGACAAATTCAAAAGCAAAAACAAATATTCTTCATTTCAAAACAATCCAAATTTGTTTCTCCGCGCATGACTGTAGAACGAGCGTTTTACAGACAATATTTTTGAATTTATCATGCTCTTCTTATGAAATTTATCGTAATAAAATATAATAATGCATTCTAGCTCTGAAAAACGAATGAAAGAAACTTAGCAAAAGGTTTCCTCACCTCTGGCTGCGAGCTCTCTGGCAAAGAACAAAACAATTTTCAGTTAGCTTGAGAAATCTTATTATTTGCTCATTCTCTTTCTTTTTCTGATCGACGCGAGACTGATCCGCTTTTAAATCACACGACTAAGTCAATTTTATTTGATCGAGAGAGTATATGGCTGCATTATAAAAAGTTCTTTCTCACAATTGCTTTGAAATGTTTGTCTTCAATTGGTTAGCAAATCTCGTCAAGCCTCGCAAGCAAATTAGCGTTCTTTTCCTTGGACTTGATAACTCAGGAAAAACTTCTCTAATTCATTTCTTGAAAACGGATAAAGTAGCCCAGCAGCAGCCAACAATGCATCCGAGTGTCGAAGAAATAATGATATCTGGTACAAACTACAAATGCTATGATTTATGCAGTGGAGAACTGACGCCTTGGAAATCCTGGACATCTTGGGCATCAGCGGTAAATGCAGTGGCCTTTGTCATAGATACTACTGAGCCATCGAGATTCACGGAAGCAAAGAAATACTTGCTGAAGATAATGTCTTCTGATGAAATGAAAGGGAAAACTATTCTTATCTTAGGAAATAAGATAGATAAACCGGATGCTATTTCGAAAGATGAACTACGAACTATACTCGACCTTCCTGAAAATGACACTCTGGCAACCAAGACCGATTCAAAACCTCGCTTTGAATTGTTTATGTGCAGTCTCAAGAAAAAAGAAACTATTCTCCAAGCTTTCGAATGGCTGAGTGAAACAATTTATCCTCGATAGTCACAGCCGAAGCATAATGAAATCAATACTATTGCAAAATCAGAATCATAACTGCGATTTCAGTCATCTTTGAACCAAAATAAGTTTATATTGAACAAATATGTCTGATTATACATAATTAGCTAGTACTCCCTTCACCTGAGTTCGAATCCATATGAAACAGCAACATTAACTTTAAAATCTTTGGATGCTAATAAGACTAATGGAGGTTTTCTCATTAGATAAAGAAAGCCATAATATCAAAATAAAAAATAAAAAATATGAAGAGGTTATTGCTCTAGCTCTGGTTACTTGCGGACACCTTTCAGCAAATTTTTCGCAACGTCCGCCATCGCACCAGTCTTTTTATTTTCAAGTCCTTCCAATTTGAGGTTGAGCATGCCACCAATACCAATAATGTCCGTTCCTTCTCCTTCCCCATTCGTTGTTTCGATCACGTCAAGAGGCTTTTCTTCAAACTTCGTGAATTGTTCTCTCCACTTCATCCTTGTGTCTTTCAATAAATTCTTCGGATAATACCGTTGGCTTTTGCTTCGAGTAGCATCATTGTCTATTTTTGCTTTCATGGTTTCTTTCTTCAGAAGTAATGTTTTCTCAGGAGGTTTCTGGGGATCTGTAGTCCCAGAAACCAGCTTTTTGAACTCAGTGATCAGCTCTCCGACCTCGTCTGTACCCTAGCGAGAAAAATTGTGAAAAATTTGGGTTATTAATTATAATAAAGAAAGATTACGTCCTCAATATTGGCTATCTCCTTCTTGCTCGCGGTAGAGAAATCCTCTTGCTTATTCTTCTGTTTATTGTCCTTGCCGCCCTTCTTGGAACTGTGAATCGATTCCGCGAACTCAGAAAGAATCGTAAGCGGTTTCAAGAACGAAGCCGCTCTCATTATCGCCGCAATGAAAGAAATTGCAAAGGCTGCCAGCTGAATACCACCGGCGAGATACAATGTCGTAACCAACCCACTCTGAATCTGATCGTCCAGAATCTGTAGGGTATCGTGGGTTTTGTTCGCGTTCTGTCGCAAAGTCAAATAAAATTTATTCGCAAAGATTGTATCATTTGGTGATCCGATGACGTTGTAGTAAGTGTCTTTACCATAATCCGTGTATCCATTCGGAGCCGCAAAGAGAGCGCCGGCTTCTGAAACCGACGAGCTCGCTCGAGACATCAGCTGTCCAAACACTTGATCGGTAAAGAGACTTTCTGATATGTTATCATTAGAGATTGGAAAGAATGTTTCGTTGTTGTTTCCAATAACAGGGTCGTTGGGTAAATAGTTAGCGACGTATTGATTCTCCTGAACAAATAAGATCTTGTAGGTGTCATCAGTCGCGTTTACAATCGCATCATTGAAGCTTTGAATATCCCTCATATCAAGTTCAGTAAATACTATCCCTAGTTGCGACCCATCGCTTTTCTTCACCATTTTCGACAGTGTCACAACACGAGTGAAATCAGAATTTTGTTTATCTTCATGATATCGCACCGTGATATGAAATAGCCCATAGTTTTCAGCTTTGGCAGTTACATTGGTGTACCAGTAATTATTGCCAGGAGGAGCATTAATGGGAAAACTTATATTATAGCCAGCGGGATAGGTTATCATAGCCGCTGGATCATCTTTACCTTCATAAAACAGAAAACCAAATGCTCTTTTCCGAAACGCCGAGGTATTAGTGTTGTTAAGTGCGCCTATGAATTTGTTCAATAGCGTCATCCGTTGCATTAAGTTCCAAGTCACGTTTTTCTTTCCAATAAAGTCCTCAGGGCCATCTTTTGTTGTGGAGATGCTAAACACGCTTGAGTTTTTGGGCAGAAAGTTAGCTAAATATTCTTTCGTAAAATTGAGTGTTGCATTTGCATTTGTTGGAGTTAAGTATGGGAATTCATTCCACCAGTACCTATCAGGATCATCCAACATGATAGCTTTGATTAGATTCGTGAATAAGTTTGCTTCCTCTGCCGTTGTTCGGAACAGCTGATAGTAGGTGTCAATCATTCCAGCTTGAGTCCTCGTTAAGCCATTAACTCCTTCATCGATGACTTTGGCCTGAGCATAGGTGAGCACGAGCATTCTTGTGGCATAGAGATTAGCCAAGACAATGCCAGCGATAAAGAAGATGTATGAGATACTGAGCAGCACGATGGAAGAATAGAATTGATTTCTTATCAGCCATTGTTTTCTGATTGGAAGACAGCAGATGTGGATGTTTCCTCTTCGATGTCGTGGAGCAAAAACGGATTTAGTTTTTGCTGCTGTAGCGTGAGCTGATGTTTGCGACCTCGTGTCGGTGTGCTCAGAGACTCCTCTCGCTCTGTACATTTGTTTTTTTTCTCTGTTAAAATTTAAATAATTGAGTTTCTGTTTGAGCCTCTATAGAAATAATGAACCAGCTTATAGCACTACCTACAAAACAGCTGTAAGATAATGTGTAGAAATTGAGTTTCAATGTTATCTGAGATCTAATATCGAAAATTAAAGAACGGAAGACGGCACTCTTGTTGAAGGGAATTATTGAAAGCGTAATCACTAGAAAATGCTTATCATTTTCTTAGAAAAAATTAGTTTATTGAATGATGATGAAACAAAAATTTCTCAAGATGATGAAAGAAAGGTCCTAAAGCAAGGAGGGGCAAAATTGAGGTTAAATTTTCGATCTTTTACTAATGATATCTATAGAGTTGTAGAGATGGTCACACATGACTCAATCAGCACCGACTTTTAGGATCTAGCAACACATTTAGTAGTCAGTTAGCGCTTCTTTGATTCTCATGTTGATGATTTGTTGAATTATAGTGATTACTTGCCTTCCATGGCTTCTTTGCTATTAATCAGGTGAGCTCAACAATATCGAATCATCTTTTGCCGGTATCTTTATCTCCCGACCTCCTCTCTTTATAAGTTCTCATAATACCTTCATCGCTCACTGCATCGAACTAGCCAATAAGTAGTAAACTTGTTTTTCTCACTTCTTTAGAGACCGAAATCGAATGATTTTTGTTTTATTCATTTTAGAAATCTTGAGCACCAATGTATATACTCGATAAATGTTCATATAAAAACCAAAATAATGCATTAACAATGAATCAACTTTTATTTATTTTAGTCACAATAGCTCACGTTGAAGGTATTTTGCCTTATGATAACACCACATTCCTCACCGCCAAATCAAGGGAACCTTTTCCTAGCTCAGCTAAACTAGTGGAAATGTTACTCTGTATTCTCTGAGTTGCTAATAAAGCAGAATTTGGAGAGAGTGGCAGCATCTATTTTGATTCAGCTCCCTGAAAAGTCTCAAGAACATACAAATTTGAGGCCCTCTTGGCTTCTCCGAAGCCATCATTTTAATGAAGGTTGTAAATTGGTAGAAAATAAATAATTAATTCACTCTCAAATTATTTTTCGATCTCAAACCGTTTGCATGTTCTGTGAGCATTGGTTAAATATTTTATATTAATCTACTCATCGTAGAAATTTGTGTATAATGAGGCGGAGTAGATCAAATGTTGAATCAACCGGTACTGCAAAAACTGGGCCATCACTTCTCCAAATGCTGCAACATCTGGAAAGCAGTACCAATATGGTGAGAGACCGAAAATAGCAAAAAAATCTATGAAAATTTTTATCGTAGGAGAGATACAATCAAATCCTCAATGACCTACTGAAAGCCATACCAGCTGCAAAAAGCGTCGATTTTTCAACTTTTGGCAGTCCAGAAGCCGCTAAAACGTTCATCCAGCTATGCAATAAAACTGCTTGCAAACTTCTTCGCAAAGGTAATGAAAAATTCAATGAAATAATACTGAAACCTCGCGGGAACGATAGGGAAGAATGAAGAAGCTTTCTCCTTGTTGGAATGTGCCAAGAAGTCATTAGGCTCCATGCCGTCTAAAGAAATGGACGAAGAGCTTGAAGCATTGAAGGCGGCCCTCTGCAATAGCCTCGCCATTTACTGTCACCAGTAAAAAACCTTGCGATTTATACCCTTAACGCAGTGTCAAAGGATCAATGATAAAAAGCTGGCAATGAAATTCCTGAGAAATGCGATTAATCATGAAAAACAATACTCGACTGCTGGCCGCGCGATATATTACATCAATGCTGCATCAATCTACCTCAAAGAAGCGCAATTTGAGAAAGCAAGCAAATATAGCCAAGCAGCAGTCGCTTCTATGGAAGAAAGCGTATGCAGCAGCTCCATTCATCATTGATTTTGCTAACATAATGCCTTAAATAGGTCTACGCGGAGATCAATTCAGGCAAAAGAAAAGCTCTCCTTCAACAAAACACCGCCTTTATGAGAAATCTGCAGATTTTGCTAGTTGGGTATTTAGTAGCAGGCAAATGCAACGAGAAACTCAAAGCAAGTGGAAGAGGCCAGAGCCTCATTACATATTATCGCGAGCAGAAAGAACTATATACCAAAGGAGAGAAACTGTCGAAAAAATTTATTGGAGAGCATCATCTGCTAACTGGCAGATTCAAAGTCAGTCTTCTGAGTCTAGAAAAACAAAAGATTGGTAATGGCAGAGGAGTAGCCCCTGAAAATTCAGAAAAATATGCGAGATTATCCAGCCTTATTGATTTCCAAAACATGAATACACCACGCGGAACAGATTCTGAAATCGAGAGAGCTATTGAAGGCAAGCCATACAGCACTTCTCCTTTGAAGCGAAAGCCGTTTAAGATTAGATCAATGGCAACTCCTGTGTCAAGGCAACCTCTTGTGAAGAGTTTCGTAAGAACTCACGCTCTCTTTCTCGAAATAACGTTTGATTTTTATCAAATATAATAGAATAGAACCGCGACTAACCAATCGGACGTAGGTGAAGGCGAAGCCGCAGAAGCTGACTATAAAGAGATGGTCGGCACGATTCTACGAAAGAAAAGGTCTGTGACTGATAAGATCAGAATACGTAACTCCAGTGCTAATAATGTTGGGAGAAAGCCAAAGGAAGTTGATTTTAGCGAAGCGGTTGAGGCGATTATGAAAACGCGAATTGACATAGAGGAACGGATAAAAAAGAAAGTTGAAGAGGGTCTGCTTGCGTCACAGAAGATTGATGAAACAGTTGATAAGCGCAGGGAATTAGAAGAGCAGATAAAGAAATTAAAAGCAGAGAATGAACGCAACAATCGAATGAAGTTTGAAAAGGAGCTGGAAATAGAAAAATTCAGATTAACTCTTCAAAAGGCATCGGAAATCAGGTGTCTCCACGACGTTCCCTGCGCCGCTCCACTACTATCCCACACCCACTGGCTACTATCCTTACTATCCTCTGCATACACATCCTCATTTGTCCTATCCAGTGTTAGATCCAATGATGTCGCAGCAGCAATTCCCTCCTCACCATGCCGTATCAATGCCGGCGATGAATCTCACAACTGGAGCTGATTTCAGCGGATATGGAGTTCCTGGTTTCCAGAGAACAGCTAGCGCAAATTCACATAATGAGGTGTTGTCGCCAGGGCTGACTAGCCTCCATCGTCTAAAAGATGCCAATGAAAGCTTGAACTCGAATAACTCCAAACCTCGAAACGAAAAAAATGGAGAAACCACGAGCAATAATGCGAGCAATAGCGAAGCCACGCCTACCAACAATCAAAAGGATCCTGCGACACACACCTCCATACAGTCTGCGACGTCACTAACGACGCCTCATCTACTCAACGTGTCTACCAATAAAAAAGGCTTGCAACTGTTCTATCCAGAAGGTGAAACTGATGGTCAACCAGCCGTTATCAAAATGGAAACCTTTGGACCGGGAGGGCTGGGGGCTCTGCTGGCCGATTTTAAGAAGGAAAAACCCAAAGACACGTTGAATTCGAACCGGCTTCAGCCTCCTGCAGACAACAATATATTCCCAAACTATGATTTTCCGAGCCTAGTTTCTGGATCGAACAACCTTAACGCGAGTCCTCCGAAGCTGTTTGGGGAACCCGAGACCCAACCCAATGAGCCGAAAGCAGATCCCCCTTCCACTGACCAAAATCCTGGGAAATTTCAGCTGATGTCAGCTAAAATCACCGAAGAGATGGAGTCGCCTGACGCTTCAGGGTTTAGAATGTACGCAGAAGCAAGAGAGCGAGATCTCAGTCCCCATGAAGACTTCCAGACTGAAATGAAGCGAATAGGTGAATTTGGCCGGAAGGAGTCGGCAACTCCTACCAATATCTCTGAAATCAATAAGGTTTCTCATAAGCAAAACAAGAATCAAAACAATAGCATCTCAAAAGTCGATATTTACGGAGAAGACAGCGGCGATGAAAAGGCCTCTATCAAGAAGCTGAACAGTTTGCTCAATTTTAGCCCAAATGATGAAGTGCTGGAGCCTCCTTCTCCCAGACCATGGGACCTGCTGACAAACCACGAAGTGCTGTCTTTCCCAGCAGTCACCACGATACGGAAAACGTGTTTTGAGTTTTCTGAAACGGATGTCTATCGGCTCGAATGCGTCGTTTTTAAAAATTTGACGGAGATTTCGATCAGAATCAACCTTAAGAAGCAAACTGAAACGGGAAAATATTTATTAGTTGATGAGGAATTGATCAAAATGAAGGATCTATGCAAGGTGCTTGAGTACATCGAGCATCAAGACGTGCTTCCGTTGACGATGGGGTTAAAGTCGATCAAAAACTCAGCGAATTTTATGAAATATTGCTTCATGCCTTTTGTTTGGGTAAGTAGTACTATGAAAGGGAAGGTTGTTAATTTATCTAAATCCTTAGGTCTGTCCAGACACTGCAGAGGGCGGGAAGCTCATTCAACTGCGAGCCAAGCCGAAAGGATTTCTTCCAGAAGAGACACTGCTGACTTTCCTGGGAGCGGAGTACTCTGTGGGACTGTATCATATCGCTCAAAATGATTTTAGGGTGATATTGACACACATCGACAAGTAAATTGACCTCTAGTTAACAATTCCCTTACCTAGTACCTAATTTAGTGAAGAGAGCATTAGAAGCTTCAGATTCGAGCTTAATCTTGACGACCAGACCTTTAGCAAATTCTTTGAACATTACTCTGAGACGCCAGCAGATAACCACAGTGAATTCATTTTAAACACTCTGGATATTCTCGAAGATGAAGAAGCTAATCACAAAGAACTCGATGAAATTGCTTCGATTGTGAAAAAATATGAGTCAATTGAATCAGTGGAAGAGGAAGTAACAGTCTGCAAATTCAAGAGCAAAAACGAAGAGAAAACTTTTATTGATAATGTGTTTGAATCGCTTCGTGACTTGGAAGTGTTTTTCAGCTTAAATGGGGTCAATTCGGTTGACACTTTGACTGAGAGCCACCCAATCAAGTTCGTAAAGATGCGATTCATGCAGGAATGCAAGAAAAAGAATTTTACTTTCATGCACGAGTGTCTCGAGACTCAAAAATACAAGATTCATTTGAAAAATTTATTTGAAACCTATGGTAACAAAATCAAATGGTCTGTTTGTTTAACTAAAGGCCTCTCTTAACAAAGGCCTTGATGAAACGAAAATAAAAGCTGAAGGGAGAAGCGAGTACAGCTATACCGATTTTTGCCAGGATTTCGGTGTTGAGTACACAACACTTGACTTAGAAGACCGCTTAGCATTTTGCTCTCTTGTATCCGACTGCTACAAGCTCGAAACGCATGAGAAACGTAAAAACTCTCCTAGGCCAAATTTTCCTAACCATCACACAGCTATTGATGAAGAGGACCAAGACGCTTACGAAGCAAACCCTATAGTTCGGATTCCAGTTGACTATGGGTGTTTCCATAGAATATTTAAAGGTATTCGCCTTTCTCATTGGACTTTGCTGATGAAACCATTGCTATTATTAGGCGAACTTTACAAATTTCCAGCGTCATTTACCTTGATTGGGGTCAGAGGGAATCCGGCAGGGGTTCGAGTTACTGTGTTCAATGCGGAACAGTGTTCAGAAACAGGCGTGTTCCTGTTCATCGACCCTGCAGCCTGGAAGAAAGTTCCAAAACCGCTCAAGCCGGGAGAGAAAAAGAAGAGGACGAGAAAGTATGTCGGGCTCCCTATGGTGGAAGAATATAATTTGACGCAGATCCTGAAGAGCTATGGATTTAGATTGCTTGATGACTATGTAATATTCGATAATGATCCAGCGAGAGTGTCTGTGAGAGGTGTGCGATCCTTAAAAGGGTTTTCGTGCGTTGATAGACTGGAAAACGCCGTGACTATCCAAAAAGTAATAAAATATTTGAAGGAGAAGACCGATCTGTTTGAAGGATTGTTGTGAGGCTTAATGTAGTGCATTAGTGATATTTCAGCGAAATTTGAATCATAAACGAATACGTTTAGAAATGTTTCCTGAAGACTGTCATCATTTGGACTTTCCGGTCGAATGTTATTGGAGTAAACTATTATTTTACTGTCTCAGTCGGCATTAGATACTGTTTGTATTCATTTTAATTTGAATAAATAAGGTCATTTGTTGTTTCTATTTTAAATGAATGACATTATTTCTTGAACCATTTGATCAGCTAACATTGTAATATTTTTTAAATCTCAAAGTGGAACTCGGTGTTTCCCAAAGAGACCTAGCCTAGCTGTCGGTGCTCAATGAAGATCGAAATAACTTCAGAAAATCCTTTGATTCTTCCGTTTCACATAGATGCCTTCATATAGCCCTTGCTGCTCTGAGTTGAAGATAGCTGAGAAGATAATTAACAATCTAAAACAGAGGCCATCGAATCAGGATAGCATTTCTTATCCCCAATGATAGCGAAAATTAAAAGTTTCTTGCAGAAAAAAAAAAAATGCAGCCAGCTTTTCTTCATTTCATTCACTTAAGTGCTACTGGCTTACAACTTCGTTTTTAAGGGAATGCTGATAGTTGGCTCATCTTAAACGTATTGATAACGGCAGAGTAGCTCTGAGGATAAAGAGCCATGAGCAATATTTTCTGATAAGCGTTCTTAGATGTGCACCAAGATTTATTTTAAAACTGTTTATTATATCAGATAAAGCACCCACAGTCGTTGTTTTTTTATTGTTATGACTTACCGAGCTATTTCTTCCGATGAATCCCTCCGATTCGACGCTAGGATCACCTGCTATGCTGTAAACTACATTTCCCACCAGCTTTTTGTGTGCGATAAGGAATACGTGAGAGTCTATGACCTCGAGCACAACAACCTTCTGCATCATCTCAACTACTCCCAGAAATTTATGGAGTTTTACGATTCGAAGATCACCATTAAATCAGCAGACTGTGTCGTCCTTAGTAAACTATGGGTCGCTTTAGTAAACAAGAGATCATTCCTCTTCTTTAACGATCTGCTGCAATATTCAAAAATATTCCAAGCTGAACCCAATCCAACCTCCAGTATTACTATCCTTCAGCGCTATGACGAGATTATCACGCTGCGCGAGGACAAGAAACTGCTGAAATTTTGGAAATTCGAGCTGCTAAGTGACGTCGAAATTGAGGCACGCGAGAAAGCGGATCAATTGGAACAAGCCCGTAAAGAAATGTTAAAACCTACAAAGGGAGTACATGAGCAAAAGGACGCGGAGCAGTATAAAAACTTCCAGAAAAGAGTCGCGATGAACTACGAGAGCGAGAAATCGCGATTGCTCTCGAAGCATTATTTTCCACTGCATCTATCTCTCTTTGCGAGACGTGGACACATCCAACCCACAGGAAATCGCATTATAATGCAATTTTCTATTTCTGAGGAACTGAGTATGCTTGCAATGAGTTTCGAAACGCAAGAAATATTCATTTATCATCTGTTTACATGCGATGTGCTTCATACGATAGACATATTAAAAGTCCCACCTACCATTTCGGAAAATCCATCATTTCGAGGCGTTGTTAATCTGGTGATTGACCAAGAATTCTTGTATTTCTGCGACGAAAAACGCTTCTACGCCCGAGACCTTCTTACGCATGAAGAAACTTCAGTACTTCTGCCAAGTATGGGAAAGATTGTTGGCATGCATGCGGAAAGATCAAATCAAAACGGAGGAGTTTACCTACTGACAACAGATGACTACTTGCACACCTTTTCATACCAGAAACGTGGCTTACCTTGTACTTGCATAGAATTGAAAAATTTTTTTTTCTATTAGGTAAAATAACTTGGAGCGAGAAGCTGCCAACGACGAAAAAGTTCCCGCCACCAGAGACAGCGCGTCAGCTTGTTACTGTGTCTGATAGTAAACTGAATGCTCCTCTAAAAGTCTTGATTTATGATTATTAGGCAAGCGATCAAAAGAAGCCGAAAGTCCTCGATTAAGGAAAGTGAATATTAATGTGTTCAGGCAAGTCTATTTCAAAATGAAACCCCGAATTCAAATGAATGTGTCCTCAAACGGACGAGCAAGACTGTTCATGTCGCGTTTCGGCAGTCTGCAAGTAGAATACCTTGCTTCTATTTCCCTCTAATCGCTCTATTAGAGCTTTAACGTTTATTGTTACGGCCAAGTGCTCGCGGAATGCGAAAACAACGTATTGCAGATGTTGCGAACACCAAAGCCAATGCTCTCGCGCAAAGCTCTAAAAGAAGGTTCTCAAGACTGCATTACACTATTAACAGCGGATCATAAATACTATCGATATGAAACGAATGGCAAAGACTCCGACCTGACGTTTCATTCGGATGTATATGAGCTCTGGTCTCAAGCGGTTTATATCCCACCTTATAAATTCGACGCCACACTGCAAATTCCCAACTCTCTTCATGATATCCGATTTTGCCACTTGGATCTCGTTGAAAACGCTGTCATTTTAATCACTTCGAAAAATATACATGTGGTCTTTTATAATCAAAACCCTAAGAGGAGGATGCTTCATAAATACCATTACGGAATTCCCAACAGCTTGGTGGTGATCCATAAGATATACCATGGAGACTTAGACTCATCGATCGCTGGTTCATTCACAATTGCAGTTGGAACGGCTCTTGTATTATCAATTAGTTGGCTTGTCAATTGACCTTTTGCATAGGGAGGAATCGTTGTTTATAATGTCGAACTGAGCACAAACCAATTCGATATCGTTAGGAACGTTACTGCCCACGAAAATACCATCCATCTCAAATTCTTGGAGGTACGATTTAATATTTCTTGGCTTTTTATTCACGGATAATAGGAGAAGAATTACTTAGTGTCAATTGGAGGAGAAGGCAAAGTTAAGTGCTGGTCAATGTATCACCAGAATGATCTCGTGTGGGAATATACCTTGATTTGGAACAGCGTGTCGTGCGTTGCTTATATAACCGATGAAGAGATCCTAGTCGGTAATTTTCCTGATCTAATACGTGCTGGAAATGAACTTTATATAGGACTGTCCAATGGAAGCGTTCAGATGCTCTTTGTTAACTGGGACAAGCCCGAATTAATCAGATACACGCTCTACGAATTTCACAACTCGCCTATTAAACACATCGCGACTCTCTCCTATCCTGAAAAAAAGGTATTTCGCTCTTCGAAATAATCTTCTTAATCGCATTAGTTTGTCTGCTGTTGCGAATCCAACCAAGTTAGCTATTGGACGATATCAGATACAAATCCAATTCGGTTCTTCGATTTCAAAGAAAACGTCAACGCAGTAAATGATATGAAATTCTATCTGTCTTAACCCTTCTATTGTTAATATCATCAAGCTTTACATGCAATGCAATGTTGTATCGGCTGAAGTGACTATAATTGTTGCATTGAGAAACCTCCTTTTGAAGATCGATCATTATTCTGGCTCCTTCGAGCAGCATATCACTCCAGAAAAACTCCTTCAATGGAACCTTGGGCTGCAATCTCGAACGCGATATCCATCAAAAGTCACAAAAGAGGCCAAGCCTGTTGACCCCTATCTAAATAAGATATTGGATACGCTGAGGACCAAAAAGAAATCCCTTGGTGATGCCTGGAAAGGTAGTCTACCACTCTTTCCTCCAGATCTCATGATTACCAATTTCAATTCTAGTGGGACCGATGATGGTAAAGTACCTGTATCATGAGGATAATTTCCCGAATCTTCGAACGCTGGAAATGGATTTCTTAAGATTTTTGACTCCAGAAGGCGGATTCACTGATGAGAACTCAGTGTGGATACTTGACACTATTCTCAATGATATTTACGAAAGAAAGCAGCTTAATGAGCAAATTCCTCAAAAAGGTATGGACTAGTTTAGAGTAGTTAGTAATGGCGCGTTATTGCAATTTCAGTTATTTTAATTGGAGAGGATGAGGCCACCAAGGCTCAAAGAGAAAAAAAGAATCAAGAAGCCATTGACAATGCGATTAAGAAGGTCATGAATCGATAGTAACATTTATTTCACGGCTGGCATTCTGACCTAATAACTAACAACACAAGTCCAACACTTAAGGTCGTTATGAAAGAGCGCGAGAGAGTCCATGAACTTCAAAAACTGCATGAAAAAATAGCGCTTCTCTTGGCAAATTGCTATGATGGACCAGATAATAACGAAGCGCAATGTAATTATTATTTCTGAGGAAACATTATAATACTCCGAACTTCACTTGTAGATGAATTTCTCGAAAAGAATTATAACATTAAACGCGATCAGATAGAAGAGAGCTATTTCGTCAGAGCCAAGGCTATCTATAACAGAAACAAAGCAATCAATTCTCAAGCGACCTCCCGACAGAAAACTGCTCGGAAAGAGCAGCCGCCTTCAAGAGGATCCAATGCGTTTAACGAATACTTCACGATGTCTGAGGCCAAAACTCCAAAGTAATAACTGAAAAAGCTATCTTCTAAATCTCAATAACCATAAATCTAGGGCTCCTTCTGCGCTTTCAACAGTAATCAAGAACGCTACTGAGAGTTTGAAACCAAAGACTACGAAAAGCACTCCTTACTCAAAATATATCTCTAACTTGGAGTCAAGTCTCAGCGACTTTAAATTCCCTTACCTCGCGATGAGGTAAGCACACTCTTTAGCGAACTATCACCTTATCTATGGCTTAATTAGGGAGAAAGGCAAAAATTCTGAGATCGTACAGTTGGAGAAGGCCGCAAAAACAAGTTACAAAGGCTGGTCAAAACTGAAGAGTAATAACACCATTGCAATTCGACTAGAGCTAATTCTCGAAATAGAACCGAAAAGCGGTGTGGATTATTTCAATCTGAACGACACGAACAGCTCACAAAACAGAAACACATTCTTCGTTACAGGATATCTTAGCACAGAGCCGAACGATCAGTCTGACTCTAGTCTTGCGATAGATCGCTTGGATGGAACGCTTTCAAGGCCATTTTTCGTGAATGACCGCGCTATGGGAAACCAGACCACAAGGCACCTATACCCGCGCTCTGAGGAAGCACTATCAAAATCAGGAATAAAACTAGACAGTAGACTCACATCGCAGTTTCCTCACCGCAAGCAACAAGACTTTGTCAAGCAGCATGCTAAAGGGTTCAAAGATTCTCATAACGGTGATCTATTTCAGCACGTGTTTAGAATTTTGCTAAGAAATCAGCATTTGCTAACCAGCAAAAAGAGCTTTCCCACTCTTCCCACTGAAAGTACGAGTCTTAAAATCACTCTAATGACTAGCAGAGACACCAAAGAGAGTGAGAGCGACGTGGAATATGCTCCAATCGAAGCAAAGGAATTCATGATTGATCAGAATATCGATAGATTTACGGTTCTTGATAAGCTTGCGACGCTTTACGAGGAAACGCACAAGATTAAGCTAACTGACTACTTCGAAGAAGTGAAATATGAAGACCCAAACAAAGTTTCTGAGGAATTTGAGCGAGAAAACTTCTTAATCGAGCACATTCTCAATAAAATTAATAACGAAGGGCTCAATTCGCTCAATCTTACAGACATGATCGCTTTCAAATGTAAATAACCCAACTTTTTTGATCAGGCCAATTTATTTTTTTAAACAATAGCAATCGTGAAAAAACGACTGCAATTGTTCTCAGAACTTCAGGAAGAGCTTCAGAAGGAACGAGAAAGGGCCTCGACGTTTCTTCCAAATATCCTTCAAACGTCCGCTTCGAGAGAAGGTCTCTTGACCCAGACTTCGAGGTCGATGAATAAGTCTAACGTGAGACTTCTGCCGTTAAGTACCAGCAACAGTGGTGCGAAATTGCCTGAGCGTGTACATACAGAAGGCGATCAGCCGCATCAAAGCGTTAAAACCTTTTCAAATCCAGCGACAACTCGAGGAGTTATCTCGAATAGCGGCATCAGAAAGCTTAATAAATTTATCACACAACCGGAGACGATAGATCGGGCAGCAGATAGGACAAAGTCTGACGCAAAGCAGGGCCAGTCATACAAATCTGTGCTTGATAGCATCTATCAACAACTAGCCCGTGTGGACCACCTCAATGCGAAAATCAAGAAAGCACAAGAACGCGTTGGGGAACTCGATTTCGATTCTGAATCGAGCATAGACTTCAACTCACCCCATAATAGCGTTAAATCCCACCAAGGAAATGACTTTGAACCTGATCTTTTCTTCGCTCTCAAGCAACTTAACGAGGATCCGATCAATTACGATGAGGTTTATACAAAGCCAATTCCTCTGCACATCCAAATGTCTCCACGGAATATCATTGGAAAACCATCCCCGGGCTATTTCGAGGCGAAAGCCAGAGAAGAACAAGCTCTGCTACAAGAGCAGGCCCATGCTGAGGAATTGAAGCATCTGAAAATCATAAGGGACAAACACCCCCACAAGGAAGGCGGCAAGTCGCACAGAGCGAGAAAGGAAGGTGGAGGAGTTATCGAGTCTGAACATCGAGAGCACATAGCTGAAGACCACTATGCAGAAGAGCAAGAAAATAATTCTAATGACCAGGGAGATCATTATCGTCATGAAAATGGGTTAGATGATCATGAGTTAGATAAACATGAGTCAGAGACCGCGCAGGAAAATAAGGTTGATGAGGCTACTGATAATGATAAGGACAGAAGACGGAGAGCTCATCTAAAGAAAAAAAGGACTATAAATCCAAATATTGGCGCGAAAACGGGGTATTTTTCAAACATATCTACTTCTGTGAAGGATCCGAAGAAAAAGCGACTCGAGATGGCCCAAGAAGAGAAAACAGTCGAGCCGACGATAGCAATATTTAAAAATCTGACAAAAGCAGCCGAAGATTCAGAGAAAAGATATCAACAAGACCTGAAGAAACATTTGAATCAAATCGCGAAGCAGAGCGCAGTACTATTAACTATGAATAAGATCACCAGAGCCGAATCTAAAGTCAAACAGCATATCGCAGAATTATCGAAGAAAATGGAACCTAACACTATCGAAGAGGAAGAGCAGAAAGAAGTAGATGACGAAATGAATAAGTGGAAGAACCCATTAGAAGACCCGCCGCAAATTTTTGTTAAGGACTCTGACAGAGCGATTCTATTAGCACCAGAAGATAAGGGTGTCAAATCGAAAAACCCTAAATCTCAACTCCAAGAGGATGTAATGAAGCGCTACCTTCCTACGAATGTAGCGAACACTTTTTCAAAAGGGTTTAAGAAGACATTGTAATTTTTATTCATAATAGCATCTTTATTAAAAAATTCTCATGCAATAGCGAAATCGAAGACGATGGAGACCCGTCAAAGGTGAAATTCGACGAGAATCAATACCAGCGCAAACATCCTGAAAGAGCACCGCTCAATAATACTCCTGGTCCCAAATTCTTCCTCGAAGCGAACCCTGCAAACGTCCAGATTGTCACTCCTGAGCGCCTTCATGTTTTAGAAGATATCTCCTCTAAAGTAGAAGAGAGACTGCTTTCAGCGAATCGGTCAAGAGATGAAATATCATTGAAACTGTTGCGACCGTTGTCAGATTTTGACGTCGATAATAAAGGAAACCTTGTTCATCATCAGCATGATGAAAGAACACCTGGACATCCAACGGATCCTGAATTGCTGAGCAGGTATATCCAAAGTAACTATAGCAAGGGCAAGATCTGGAAAGATGGGTTCAGAGACGAGTTTTTGCTAGTGGATGAACTGAGGACAGAGACACTGTATAAATGGAGACTAAAGAGGCTAACCGCAATGAGACAGAAGATCTATCGTGGCCATTCAATAGACATCATCAATGGAACCGACCTGCCGATTCCTCCTCCTCTTTGTGAAATTGAACACGTGAAGCGTGCGACTTTGAACAAGAGAAGGCACTCAATGTTTGATCGACGAATGCCGGTATGGGTATACACAAGGGTGAGTTCGAGTTCCGCGAGTACAAGGAGAGTGCCAACACGCCAAGGGGGAAGCCGATCTGGAAGGACTGACACCGATAGACCAATTACCAGGGATAGATCGGAATATATTGCTGCGTTTGATGAAATTGATAACGTGTTAGAGAAACTCCCTTCGATTGAAAGACAACCAGTATACCGTGATCCTGATCAGCTAAGAATTGGGCTTGAGAGCGCTGGATCGCTACGAAAAAGTCTCAGCAGTCCGAGAACTCCAACCTCAATACCCGAGAAACCTCCCACTGGTGAAGGATCCAACAGAATGAGTAATTTAGTGGTGGATTCACGACTTTCAGTTGACGAGAAGAAGGACCTTCCCTTGAAGTCGCCGCGAAACCTCAGAGACGGGCTGCCTAAGAAAACTGTTAAACTCCCTACCCGAACGGTTATCCCTGAAGAAGATGTCAAACAAAAAACCTCAGGATTATTGATGGTTAAATCTATCCAAACCCCTGCCGCGAAAGTAATAGAAAACACTCAAACAGTTCCTGCATGGTCGGAGGGTATATCAGCGACTATCACATCTCCCACTACCGGAGTTCAGCATTTGCAGCAAAAGACTATTGAGCAGATTACCGGTGTTTCGAACAAAGCGAGTAAATTTTCTTTATTTGTTGTTTAGTTTTAACACTAACAATTTTTTTCATCAACAGAATCCAGGATAGGAGCAAAAGACCGTTTGCCTGTTATCCCTCAACTCAGAATGAGCAAATCAAAGCCTAAGCCAAAAGGACAGGTAATAAAGCGAAAGAAGCGCAAAGGTAGTGACAGTGACGATGATGATGACGACTCTGATCACAACACTGAAGACATCTCACCGCTAAAAGACTCTGAAACTGTCTCTTCTCAAGACCCGGCCTCCGTAGATTTGGTTATCAGTCGAGGTTCTTCTGGCCAGAAGATGATGACGTAAATGCGTTTCACCTGTTTGGCTAAACTAATCATATTGTAACGCAGAGGTCCTGGCTTCGTGGGGACGAATGAGAGTCCTAAAGGCAGAGACGACACAATACAGAAACCTGGAAGAAGACGCCAGAAGAAGCCGTAATTTCACGCAAATTGCTTGAATAACCTAACCTTTCACTATCGGTTAGCCTCGGTGACACGCTTCTTGCTGAGCAACAGATCCCATCGCTGGGAAAACTCGAAGACGAGTTGGAGAAAAAGGAAGAGGACGATAAAGTGGATGGCATTGTCGAGAACAAGGCTGAAGAGATAGGCTCGCCATTTGCGCGTGGTGATATGCGCGATCTGATCAGACAAATGCGACAAGAGACCTGGAATCCAGACGAGATTACGAAGGCGCTATTGGATGATCCCATGAAAGTGTTCAATGAGGTCCTTCATCAGGATACATTGGACAACGAGACTAAGCTGGATCTCTTTTTATGTAACAATCTCTTGCTTTGTATTCCTCTTTTACTCACACATCTCTCTAGACGGCAGCAGAAAAGAGCAATTGAGAGATTATATCAAGCAAATCGAAGCTAATATTGAGGATAATATCATGTCACAAAGCGACTGCAGCGATCAACTGAAAAGCTTCTTTGATTTCAAGATAAAAGAGAATAAACAGAAGGTAACTAGCAGAATCAATGACAATTTCTTATCGTTTATAGGTCGAGTTGAAATTCTCTCAAAACTTGATTTTACCCCACGACCATGCGGGAATGATCTATACTGATACTCACTCAGAGATAGATGAAGAGGATGAGGACGATGATGATACAGGCGTTCCCAAGCAGAATAGAGAGAGAAGAAACGCATACAAAGCTGGAGGTGATCGTGGTTGGCAAGGCACGTTTATTATGCGAGATATCAAAGAAGAGAATGCAAGAAAAGCCAATTTCAAGTCACAAATGAGGCTTCTTGCACGCCTAAAAGCCGCCACTCAAAAGGATAATGGTGTCATTCAGGAAGAGATCGCAGATCCGAAAAATCCAAACTATCAGAGTTTGGTTATTCAACCATATGGGCATCGAGAGTCGAGACCAAGGGTGCAAACGGCGAGCGAAAAAGATGATGATGGGAAGGCTCTAATGGTAGAGAGGCTGAAAAGATTGATTGATCAGATTAAGGCCAAGCATCCCGAGAAAATTGATGAACTTTTGATTAAATTGCAGATGACGAAAACGGAAATTTCAAAAGAATTCACTGAGCTTGAAAATCAACGCGATTCGCTCAAACTGGTTCGTATTCTCACGTAATAAATAATGAAAGAATATAATCACCATATGGAGGAATTTATTTGTCATTTTTTTTTTGGATTGAAATCAATGTCTTTAACATTAATTATGAAGAGAATAAGGATTATGTTTATATCTTTGACAATACATAAATTTTCATTTAATAATTCTTTGTGACTGGCCGAAAATTCAAGCCGACTCGATATTTTTTTTATCAAGCGTTTTGATTCAAAAGAATGAATAAGTTTTTATGTTGTGATAGACTCGATTTTTTATGGTGTCTTGCCATTTGGCACATAAAATAGGTATTTTAAGAAAAAAAGTAAGTAGCAAGAATGCTGTTGCTTTTGTTTCCGTCGATTAATTCTATACTAAATTACATTAAGAGTTTCACTAACGTCCCAAAGTGAAAATCTAAGTTTTTTATGAAAATTTTATCTTATACACTTGATGGCACAGCCATTGGAATTTTTATTCTCTTTGCTTACAGGCCTGTATTTAATTCCATAGCTCTCTTCTAAAATTAAATCGAAGAGTTCTTTCATCGTCAGTAATTTTGTAAATTCCTTTAGTTTTTCTAAGTATGAAGCTTTTAGCAAGATAAAAAATTTGACTTTGAATAATATATAAAGTTTGAAATAAGAAGTTGTTTGAGGTGGTTTTACCTTTAGAATGTATTATCGTATAGCCAATATTTTTCAATTTTTATTTTTTTTTTTTCAATTTGAATTTATTTGAATTCGTGTGTGTGTGCCTTGGAATTTCTATGAGAACAATGTAACGATTCTAAAAATGAAAAATTCCATGCTATTAAAGGCATATCAGTAAAGGCTTCATTGAAAGTAATCATGAATGATAGGGTACGTATATGTGAAATTTTTGAAATTTCGTCAACCATCTCTTGTATAAAACCGGAAGGGATTCAATCATTCAAGGGATTATTTTCGAATGAATATCTCGTTTCCGATATTAAAATTTCACTCTCAAAGAAGTCAAGATTCAATAATCTTACTAGTCATTAAGCATTATTCTAAATATTCTGTTGGATAAAGGTGATGATCAGAAAGCAATCTATTCTTGTTTACGAGCTGTATTAGTGAGATATGATTAAAGTGACTGAGAACTTTATTATTGCAATCTGTCTGCTTTGTATTTTATAGATCCTTCGTGGTTTTGGAATCGTACAGAAAAATTTTGTAGAACACTATAAATGTTCTAGTTTTTTAGACACTTGTATATTGGTAGCTCAGGCTTCAAGAATTTTTAAATTTTTTTCAGTTTTAAAACAGAAATTTGTTGTCACAAGTTGAATAAAGAATTTTAAAAAATTTTTTGAGAGTTAGATTAATACTCTGTTCCAATCTTGGATCGTTGTTTTTAATGAATTATATTATTTCGAAGTAATAATTGGCCTGTCGTTTCACGAACGCAATTAAAGCAATCGAAATTGTGAATATCCTGATTAAGGAAGAAATAAATCTTTTACATTAATGGGTTAAAAGTGATTAACTTTTCAGTGGGTATGAAGTCAGAGCACTTTTGTGGTTAATAATGTGATGTGTTGAATCCAAGTATCAGCTTCGAAGCTGCTTAGAATACTTATTACTGCTATTACTGACAACTCTGATTAATTGACAATCTAACAATATATCAAATACTTGAGTGAATAAAAATAATTCTATTGTCTCGTTTTGCCAATCCAGAGCTCATTATGATCTGGAGATGTAATCTGTGTTACATTGCCGCATGATAATGATTCATCTTTGTTGTCT
>ENA-UOTX01000110-UOTX01000110.1-compost-metagenome-genome-assembly--contig:-NODE-110-length-88565-cov-9.655377_pt1 | contig 88565 bp, 59 predicted proteins | sample MGYA00238143_ERZ746982 | MGnify/ENA primary metagenome ERZ746982 (study PRJEB28758, sample SAMN06268862) | compost metagenome | isolation source: single cell | place: USA: California, Emeryville, Joint... | reverse complement strand
ATTGCAGCTTTTGTAAAATAAAGGATCGCGTCAGTTTATGTTACATGGATAAAAAAACAATAATAAAATGAGGTTCAAGTGATTACCAGACAGAGATATGCTTTAAAATATTAAGAGATTTTGTCAAATGAGTATTTTACGTTAAAATTTCAAATAATTTATTGGCGTTCGAACACTATTATTTGTATAAAATGAAGAGTGAATCCGTTATTTCAAGAGCTGCTAGAGCTATCATAACTTCCCAAAGTAAAGAATTGTCTTCAATCGCTCTTTCCGAACTATCTAATCTCAAATCTTTTCCAAAGAATTACTGATAGGAGCAGGTGCAGGTAGATGTTTTTTGTATGATAATTTTCCCCATCATTTTACAACAATAAGGAATGGGTGTGGATTCAGGACTGCCCGATTTCAGAGGAGAAGGAGTAAATAAAAATTCACCAAACCATTTCAAGCTCGCATGCATTAGGGATTCTGGAATTCATACAAAGCATTCAAAGGGAAATTTTCATTTGTCGATTGCGCAAATCCAGGATTTCAGCATGAGTAAGATGCAGTTATAGACAGCATGAAGAAATAAGTTTGCTAGCCATCCCTTGAAATTTTGGGGATTTTACGGACATAGATTACACCTATACAGAGATACTGCTCCTCATAAGGGTTTCAAAATCTTGCTCAATTGGGGGAATGCATTTTCGAAAGATTGTTTTGTGATAACTAGTAATGTTGACGGGCATTTTCAGAAAGCTGGTACGTATATTTCTGTCTCCAATGTTGTGTGTGTTGAAATATGACAGGTTTTTCAGAAGAGAAAGTTTATGAAATTCATGGCAGCATAAATTACACTCAGTGTAATCGGTGCTACAAAATCGAATCGGCAGAGCGTAGAAAGCTCTCATAGATGATATCATACATACTAATCGTAAATTTGTCGTCTACAGGTCAGACAGTAAAGGTTAATTTGGATATTTTTGAAGCTGAGCCACCATTGCCGACCTGTGGCTGTGAAAAAAGTAAACTGCTTTTAACAATAATGTATGTTTTCATCAGGTTTCTCATGTGATAGAGTCTTCTGTGAGACCTAATGTCTTCATGTTTGGCGACTCAGAATGGAACTCACAGAGATCTGACGATCAATGGATGAATCTTGCCAACTTTAAACGCGACATTGAGTACTGTTTGTGGTTAAACACGGGGATATTTATTTTACTGATTACATAAAGGCCGAATGAAAAGCTCACTATTATAGAAATAGGAGCTGGTGAGGCAATAGCATCGATCCGAATGATGTGTGAATCGTATTGGGCAGATTTTCCAGGGTCTACCTATCACATGACACAATATGCTAAAACACATTAATTAGGTCGACGTTCATAAGGATCAACCCTCGAGATTACCATTTGTCTTTTAGAGAGGGGACTGGTCAATTCATTTCAATTGCTAAGAACGCATTAAGCGCTTTACAGGAGATCGATGAAGCTATCCAACAGCTTTCTCAGAGTAAATGATCGAAAGGTAAGAAAAGCTGAGTCAGGCTCTCTGTTATCTGGAATAATTACAATTTGATAACTCCATAAGATCATAGGATGTGCACTTTACTAAATAAATAATGACTAAACCACATTCTAAAATCTGCTCACGAAGCCATTGAAATCAATTATGTTTCGGAAAAAGAAGTCTTTGTTTTTATCTAGATGTTGTAAAAGCAAATACGAACAGTTAATAGATATGGATATAAGAGAAATAATAGCTTTTCTACCCTAGTTAATATCATTTAATATCAATTCAGCGATTAATAACTAGCATTCACTTATAAATGTAAGGCTGATGCATCAAATGGAACCACAACAATCTTGCATATTCATTGAGTCACAAAGAATTATTAATAAATACCTATCATTCTACCTCTTTGCTGGTGACCTATTGGTTTCTTTAATTTCTCATTCTAATCAGCATCAGGCAGCTGATAACAATAATTAAGGCTCCAATAAGAGTCAACACTGAAGGTAGGACCCCAAACATCAAGTCAAGAACTAACGAGAACAGAAGCTGTAGATACCCAATCACTCCCACCACGCTTGGTTTTTCAACCTCCAAAGCCTTGGTAAGTCCAAAGATAGCACCGATCGTCAGAGCAGAGATGAGAGCGACTTTGAAGTAGTCACTACCAGACATAGCAACGAAATCATCAGACACTGCGAAATATGCTCCATAAAACACAAATGCCAAAAAGTTCAGATGGAAAATGAGTACAAATGGATGCCACTGGTTCTTAATAGCTCTCATTGCCACTTGCGTTGCCGAATAAAACAGAGCCGATATAATGGCCACGAATACCATTATGTATCTAGTGTATCCCTCATCCTCCTCAGCAACAACAGCTGAAGAGCCAGCTGATCCAAAGATAAATGGAGGTCTAACCACGAAGAAAACTCCTAAAAAGCTGAAAGCGCCAAGCATTTTCTCTGCCCCGAGATAGGGTTCTCCTAGGAATATAGAAGCGAGTAGGCCGTTCAGAATCGCAATTAAACACATGATGGTGGTGACGTCACACATGGGAAGGTGTCCTACACACATAAAGAAGAGGGTGTCTGCTAGCAGGAGGCAAGCAGCGGTAAAAAGCATCAAACGATCCCAACTTTTTCTAATTTGATCAGTCGTTTTAGTGTAATAGAAATACGCCAAGACAGCAATGAGAATGAATGGAGTTCTCACGAAGAGTAACTGGAAAGAGGAAATATGTGGTAGGGCCTTTCGGACTGCGCTGAGGGTTGTTCCACAAAGAAGTGCAAAAATCTGGAAGTAAATACCCTTCAGACTCCTCCTTTGTTGAGAATTTGGATTGAGTAGTCTCGAGACCTGATTGGAAATGTCGAGTCCAATTTCTTTGACAGGTTCTTTGGTTTGTGCGTTGCTTTCTTTTGGATGTTGGTCGAGAATTAAATTAAGCTCAATGGTAGCTTCAGGGTCGCTTGAGAGGGCAAGCATTGCGTGTTGCTTTGAAATATTTTTTGAAAACTGTTTAAGAAATTGGATTTAAATAGGTGACTCCGGAGCTATATTTGTATCGTTAACAGTTGAAATTAATCCTTTGCTGACAAAGCTATTTACTTATTCTTTGGTAGAGGAAAGTGGAAATAGTGATGTTTTCATTCCTTTCTGTGAGCAGAGCGTGGTTGCCAGCGCATTGGAATGGTCTTCTCAAGCTGAAAGAATATAAAAAACCACCATTTCAAAAAAACTCAGTTGCGAATCGTTTCACTGGAAAATATCTTACTCCAACTGTTTGTAAAATATCTTGCAAAGACGCTGACTTAAATTACTTTGAATTTTTCAAACAGAGAACTACCTGTTTAACAAAAATAAAACGAATGAGGGTCTTGAAGGTATTTTGCCTTATTTTCTAAGCTCTTGAAGCAACCTTTCTGAATCCGTGATTTTGGAAAGCAAGAATACTGTGAAATAATTCTGTTCTATTCAATGCGTTTTGGCACAAAAGTTTAAAGCGAGTCTCCAAGATCTGAATTAATGAGCACTCTACTCATGAAAGAGATCAAATCAAGAAATTCTATGATTTCGAGTGATGAAAAAAGTTTAATACCAATTTCCAATTTATGGCTGTCTACGGGCAGCTTTCTTCTTCTCAATTCCCATATCAATTGTTTTGAAAAATAGTTCGCTCACACATTTCTATCGAACTGAATAATATCATTTAGAAAAAAAGAGCTTAGCACAGTCGATCTCAGGGTTTAACATTGAAACTACCGAGACTAATCTTAGATTTTTCAGAATTTAATTAAATTGATCCCTCTGAATAGAAATTTCAGAAAAATGGGACATTAAATGAACTTAGCGCAGTGAATTCTATAATATGAGATGTATAATCTGAACTCACTTTCATAGGATTCAGCGCTTGCAGTTTTGTAAAATAAAGGATCGCGTCAGTTTATGTTCCATGGATAAAAAAAATAATAATAATTTAATGAGAGAAGACAAAATCTGAAAGCATTATCTCTCTATCATCATGAACAAAAATTAGAACCCAAAAAATTTTGTTCTGATTTCTTAATTACTTGGTTGGTCGTCACTAGAAATCACACAGAAGGCTAGCATATAGCCGTTCCATTTTAAATAAATCCCATATGCTGATTTCATATCATTTATAGTGAGAGCTTGGCCGATAAAACGATGTTAAAGGATGTTAAAGGTTGATGCCTGAAATCTTTTTCATACGAAGTAACCTGTTACTATAAAAAAACAAAATTTTTGCTTAAATCAATCATAGCCAAAAATTATCGAGATCTCATATTTCATATTTCTTATTAACTAATATATTACGCTATCACATGCTTAGGTTCTCTCCCTTCAGTCAGTTTATTGTATACTAATTCATCAGAAAGTCGAGCGTTTGCTTCTTGAAGAAATTCAAAGAGTTTGACCGCTTTCTTTCCAAAAGTGTTATACTTGTCTTTGTAGATCGGTTTGCTAAATCCTATCAACACAAAACCCTCAATCATTGCTCAAGATAATTACAATCCTTACCAATATGCGCAATAACTGCCATCAATTTAATGAAAGCTTTGAAATCTGCTATAGGGTATTCTCCAACCTGTACTCTTCGAAAAATCTATTCCCATTATTAATAAGGCTTCATAAGAATAATTATTACCTCGGTAGCCTCTTTCAAAGAGATAATTAGTGGAATGAGTGAAAATTCTTGTCCAAATTTCTTAAAGCTTTTTAACGAAATGAACGATTGCTGGCAATATCTGAAGTCCACGTGTTCATAGAGCATGAAGAACTAATTTTTTCAATTCCAGTCAGGAATCAGATTTCGCGAAATTTTACATGTTTCAGTAGTTCGTCCTGAGATTCAAACAGTTTGATTGCCTCATTATCAAAAGAATCGTTTGCCGAGAAAATATCAATTCTTGTAAAGCCAGACTTTGAAGACGTTTTTTCGAGCACCAATGGGATTTTACTCGTCAGATCGTTCTCGATGAAGTTTCCGAAATTAGTATAGCCGTCTGCTTTGGTGGGGTAAAGTATTTTGCTGATTTTGTAAAGAATATCGATGAAAGCCCCAAAGTCAATCAAGTTCTTGTGACACCGCCTTGAGTACAACATCAACACTTTTTCCTTCGTGATCGCATTCCCGATAAGTTCAAAGTCGTTCAGTAACTTCATAAGTTTGAGATAACTGAGTTTATTTGGATTTGTTCCACTGTCCTCAGAGTATTGCTTCATGATAAAGAATAAGCTATCTAACGCAAAAAAGTTATCATTAGTAAAGTTTCTAGTGCAGCAGCGATGAGATACTTGCATATTTTCTTCCCAGTTTCGTTTCCATAATAGCATGAGCCTGCTGGTCGGCTTTTTCAGCTTTGCCGATGAGATCTTCAGCTTCATCTATACCTGGTGAATGTTCGGGATAGCGGAATTAATCAATTGCGAGAGAGTTTTCTACTTTCATTGAATCTCATATTTTCTAACTCTTTGAGGATGGTGAAATAAAATTGTCGCTTATTCAATGCTAAGCTCAGGGAACTTTGTGTCCGAGGGCTCTTCCCAGATTCTATTGTTCGCTTGGTCTGTGGTGGAGAGCTGGGGCTCTGACTGCCATTCTTCTGTTTATCTACACCTTCGATAGGGACTAAATTTATTAGTTATTACAATATTTCATGGAAAAATTACCGAAACTTCTGCTGAAATTCGCTCTCACGTGAGCATAATTTTGTATATATTTTGGATGTAAGCGTTTTGATGGAGGTTTCAACGTTAGTAATAGATCTTCTGAAGAGTTAAATTTTATCTGCATTTAGAGCGTGTCGAACAATATTAAGGTACCTTCAAGCCGGTCTGTTTTGGGTTCTTTCAAATCTAATGAAATATCACCTTGCTGCTCCAGTTCATCGTTGCCTTGGAGATGACCTTGCACAGTAATAGATAAATATCTAAGGAATTGCCGCAACAAAACTCACTATCTTTCCATTTTGTCCCATTTTCACCTCCAACACCATTCGCCTGGAAACCTCCTAATATTTTTGAAAATGAACTGCATCACCGTGACATTACCATTGAGATAGCGATAAAGCGTCTCATCATTATCGTTGACATCGTTTTGAGCTTCGAAGCCGCCTTCAAACTGAGAATTCTGGACGGATTGATTTTTCACGAAGAAATTGTCAGAGTCAAACCGTTTTCTATTGAATTGGCTCAGGCCTTTTACAGGTGTGTCCTTTTAGAATTAAGAGTTGAATATAATAAATAAAGGGAAGGGTCACTTTATTGGGATAATTTTTTGAACTCTGAGTTTGATACCCAGAATCGTTCAGACTGCTCATTACGATTGGTGTGTAAGCTAATCGCACGCTTCCTCTTGGAGTTGATGAGCGACTTTGGTCAGAAGACTGGAGTCTCATTCTGGCTTCGGCAGTATTTTTCAACATGGATAAGTTTTAACTCACAGAAAAGCAGTGGTTTTATGAAATAAATTAAATAAAAGTACTATTCTATACATTTTATTTCTTCTGTTTGCTTCTGAGCTCAATACAAACCAGCCTAAATCTCTTAGAGATAAAATTTTAATTGTTCACGAAATCGGATTTATTGGTTCAAGGTGTTTTTTTAAAGACCCTTCTCAGCTGCAAAGGGAATGCAAAAGCCGTGCTTTATTGAAAAATTTAGAACTTAGGATGTGGACAACGGAGCAATACTGGAAAATTTTTTCATTTGTGTGTGCATTTGCTTTTAGGGATTTCGAGTTTCAAAATAGTATCCTGTAGGGATTCCGAGGTTCATGATTCCTTTTCGATGAAAGATATCTCGACTGAAAGAAGAAATTGGAACATTTGCTGTATAAATTTGAAAGTTTTTTCCTCAGCGGCACTAATTAAGTGTTCTCTCTTCTAATTTGACTTTTTATTTGAAAACATACATTAACTGCATTAAGAATACTGAGTACTACTGGCTCTGTGATATACAACTTGCTTGTTGCAGGTCATTGCCATGGATTCGCGTTTGAAAAAAATTTTATGTGCTTTTTCGTTCTTTTAACTGAATTCGTATTCAAATTGTGTATCTCATTTGAAGGAAAGTTCCTACGAAAGGAGTTGCACCAGGAAAATATGTTTTTTTATTAGAGATGAATCATCCAACTCCCGAAACCGTCGTTTTTGTGCAAAAATGTGTTCTACTTTAAGAGAACGCTTCTGCACTAAAAAATGTAACTCTAAGTATCAGTAGTCCTTTGTGAGGGCGCAATCGCTCATAATAATTCTAATTCACTATTTCTCACCGTGAATGCAAAAGTTGTACACTATTCCTTTCAAAATCAAACGCTTTATCGAGAATCATGCATGCTTTGATGAAGGTTCCCGAATTTTCGAAAATGATTTTGATGAATTTTGAATCCTTTAGAGTCCAAACTCTTGGGTTCATACAGAATTTATGTTATTTTGCTCTCCCAACAAAACAAATCAAAATTAATTGATTGTTTGAATCGATTATTACCCTAACAATTCAAAATAAATTTTTCCAACAAGCAAAAGCCCTAATGTTTATTGGTGGACCTAAGTCTCCGGCTGTTCTTGCAAAACTGAATCTCTCTTATGACAGGCCTCTTACTGAGCAAAGTTCTCACTTGGCCCGATCTCCAACAGCAATGAAAACGTAACAAATCCAACGAGCCTCAACGATAAAATTCGATTTTTTAATAGCACATGCACTAATCAAAGCATAGAAGAACCAGAAATTGTGTGCAAGAGAATCGAAAAATCATCTAAAATAATTGAGAAGCAACCCACCAACAACAGTGAGTTTTTTTCTCTACACAAAGCTAATGAATCTTTCAATAACGAAGAATTCAATCCCATTCCTATCACTGTTCAGAGAACCAGAACGAAATCTATAAACATCGAAGATAAATATTATTTGGGAACCACTCCATCCATGACAGCGCAATCAACAAAGCATTATTCGCGTGATATGCAAAGCTTCGAGGGGTTAAATTCCACTCAAAAGTCATATAAAAGTCCAGAAAAGAAAGAAAAACTGGTTATCCGCAACGTCGAAATAAAACCAAACAAGCACTCATCACCCACATCATATAACATCCATTGCAGGACTCAATCTCAGCCGACTATCGCCAATAGCATTGGTAAATTATCGTCAACAATGATGGAGAATTTTGATAGGAGCAGATCCCCTTCGAACATAACCTCACAGAGTAATTCATATCATTACTAAGCTAGGTTGACTCCAATTTCGTTTAGTTTTCCAGCGCAAAAGTCCTTCACCAGAAAATCACCAGCAGCGAAAGCAGAAACGTGTACCAGATCTTGATAAATTGATAGAAAGAAATGCGAAGCGAGCACTTGCTGAGAAAAAGAAACAGAAGAAAAAAGAAGATTTGCTGAGGGCAATGCAAATGAAGAAGAAATTAGAATTGGAGGAGGAAAATAGAAAAATCAGAGTTCAGAATATGACAAGCTTGCCTGAGAGAGCGGAGAGTCCGAAATTTCCTTGGGGAGTCGACCAGCGCAAATTTAGCAACCCTCGTCTGAGATCAAGCCCGTCACCTGAGCCTCACTATGAGAGTATTGTTCAGCAGAAAAAAATGACAAAGCATGAAAGGAAAGAAATGCTTGTGCCTACGAATAAATTGAGCGCTACTGTGAGTTCACCGATTGCAAAAAGTAAATTTCAATTTAATTCAATGCATTTGATGACCATGCTTGCAATATTAGAAAGAAACAAAACACTGAAACATGTAAACGGAGAACAGAGAGAAGAAAAACAGACGAGTGTAAGCAAAAGAGTAGTATCAGAAGAGGATCGTGAAAAAATCAAAGAATTCATGAATCAAAAGAATAAGAAAATGAAGGAAGAGCAAATGATCCAGCAGATCTCAAAGAAAATAGCTGAAGAAAAAATCAAAGGAAACCTTGAAAGGCTCTCTCAGGAAGCAAAAGAAAAAATCGAAAAGGAAGCCAAACTCCAAAGAAAATCGCACCAATCTATCGCCACTGCACATGCATCAAAGAAATCACTTAATCACAATCCCCAATACAAGCATTCAAGGACAAAAAGCGAATGCATGACGATATATAATGATGCATTTGGCAATAACGACCCCATTTTTCATATCAACGCTGAAGAAGGAAATGAGAGTTTACTCTACCATGAATATAAAAACATCATGAAAGAGAAAGCGCATCGAGTAACTGCTAATTTTCAGGGATCTGAGAATGATGTCGAGAAACCAAAAGCAGTAGTAAATCACGACACGCTCCTTGCTCTGGTTCAAAATCAGAAAAAATCACAGAAAATAGAGTCTCCAAAGATATCTGGAGAGAAACAAATGTGGAAAGACAATGTAAAAAAAAGATTTGATGTGCTAGTAGACCGTTATGAGAAGAACTTTCCAACATCTCCAGCAGGAAAGAAAATAAAATTGCAAGAGGGTTTCCAAAACGCACAGGTTCCTCAATTCACGAAGTCGAAGCAAACAGCGGTTTCTATAGGAGAGCACATAATAGGAGGAGTGCCTCATAACCATCATATTCCTTATCAGTTTGCAATGGTGGAAAATCATCATCATCAGAACGGAGCTTTCTTTGAGTTTTCCAACAATACTGAAAAGATTGATCATCACAGACTGGGAGGATTTGAAGAGAATAGGACTTTAAACTCCAGAGAAGAGTTAGTGTATGTGGAAGATATAGATGCAGATCAAGCAAGCAATCATGGAGGGGAAAAATCAACTTTAGAGAATTACGAGATTTGGGAGTCAGCAGCTACCTTTATCCAGAAGAATTTTAGAGGGTATCTTACCCGTAAAGCGCTGAGAGAGTACTTCCAGCAATTATGTGAAAATCAGGTTCAGGAAATTTATGAAAATGAACCTTCCTCGAAACATGAAGAGGTTCATCCCCAGGAAGTTTCTGGCAGAGATTCGAAATCGCTGACGTCGTCGATTGCGAGTCAAATGGAATTTAATCAGAGGGCACTGAGTGCTGAAGAGGATCAGCATAAAAATAGAATAGTTCCCATGCTGAATCTAAGAAAAGCCCAAAATGAGTTCGGAAATGAAGGGTTAGAAGAGATAAATGCTGGAAAGCCCAATGATCTGCAATACACCAAAGAAAATTTGATTAAAATAAAGAAAAAGGAACACAAAGTGGAATCACAAACAAAACAGCAACAAAAACAAGAGAAATATGCTCATCAGAACGAAAAATTCCAGCAATACAATTCAAATGTAGATCCAGTGATTCAATACCAAACTCCTGATATTGATAAGCAGACAAGAAGCAAACTAACACCTGAAAGCGAGAAAAATGAGAAAAGCGTATCTTCGACTTCTTCTTCTCAACAATTGCAGCAACAACCGCAAGAACGAGTTCAGCAGAAAGGACTCAGTATGCCTCTTGAAAAACTTACTACGACACCAATCTCGCATAGCCCTGTGCCCCATACTCTTAAAGATGCTCAGAATCAAACTTCTCATGAAGATTTGGTAATCAAGCACTTAGAAATGAAAGAAACAGCGAGCAATGAGAAATCGTCTCAACGAGAAAACGATTCTCCTTGGCACAACCATCTCAGATTTTCAACAGAGAATAAGAATCCAATGGCAAAGAGCGAGTCTGATTTATTACGTGACAATATAATCGCCGAGCTGAGAAAAATCGAAGCTGAAAATCAAAAGGAGAATGACGCAGAAGGACTCGAAAAAGAGCTTGATCGAGCGCATAAACAGCCTAAAACAACCGACCCAGCTGCAGACGATTCTTTAATGAAATTCGAAGAAAGTGCTGTCGGTCCGGCTTCCTGGTCGGGGAGAGACTCTCAAGTTAAAGAGATTGAAAGTCCTGGCACTGACAAGAAAATGAAAAATGAAGCGGTACAAACAAGTCAGGACTCACTACCGACACAGAGTCCAATGTTAACTCGAAAAGATAAAACTTTTAGCAGCAAGCGTAAGTCAGAACAAATCACGCCTATAAAAGAGGTATGAAATACTAGACAATTTGCATGAAAAATAATTGACATAAATCATTATATTGTGCTATAGGAGTTAACTAAACTGAAAGAAGACCAAATGAAACAATGGAATGACCTGCTTACTCAGCTGAACATGTTAAAAGCGCATGAAGGCGCGAGTTTGAGCTCTTCAGCTTTAAATATGATAGAGGTAATGCAAAAACAGCTCGAAAGTCAGAAGAAAAAACTGGAAGGTCGATCAGAAGCTCTGGAAAATCAAGAATCCTCCTCACAAATTCTAATAAATCCGCCTATTGTTGAAGAATTCTCGAGTGCAATTAGCGTCAGAAGCATTAAGGAGGAACCTAGTCCTGAAGTATCGCAAGGTGAACTTTCTAATTTATACAAGTGTGTGAAACTTCAACAATTATTTAGGCTTGCAGCAGACTCATCAAGAGACGAGCCAGCCTGTCCAGGAGATACAACAGCAGCAACAGCCAGAAAATATCCCTCAGCAACAACAGAACCAGGAAATTAATTTAAACAATGCTCCTATCGTCGAAAAGAAGCCTAACGAAAAAATCATCAAAAAGAGACCATTAGAAATTAATACTGCAGCTATCAACGCTGAGTATACCAATAAAGAGCAGCAGCAATCCAGTTGTTTGACTAGTCCTAGTGACAGACCAAACGGCCTGCTCTCTGTCTCAGAGCGCAGTCAACTGAGAGTCGCTTTCGGTTCTGAGCAGTTAGTGCGCGAAAATTTGAACACCTCGAAGTAATTGACTCATCTATCACCTGCAGAACCATTTAACATATCAATTATCTAGCAATCAAGAGAGTATCACAAGCGAATCTCAGATTGAAGGATCAGAAAGCGGTCGAAAAACAGGGCTCTTTGAAAGGGATCCATTCAAAAAATTCACGCAAAAGAAATTCAAGGAATTGCTTAAACAAGAGAATATCACTGAGCTTATCCACTTACGTGAGAAAGTGTTAAATAACCGACTTCAAACTCAGCTGGAATCTCTGACGAAAATGTTCGAAATGAATCAGGTTTCTCCAAAGACTTTCCGCGCCAAAAAGATCGAACTAGACCAATGGGCCACACGAGAAAGGGATAAAATTCATAAGAATCAGCAAGTTATCGAGAAAGGGCTAGCTGTGTTTCAAGAAACAGTTCAAAGGGTAACCCATCATCTATCTCCACATGATTACAATGAAAAATTTCTAGACGAAAAGAGATATGCTGTTTATGAAGAAGATCGGGTCAAATGATTTGAAATTTATAATAAGCGACGACACGAGTAGTCTACCACTAACATCCAATCGTGATTTCGAGGATGGTACTAAATCGATTAGTCAGAGACAGATTAGTGAACGCTCACTTCGTGACGCTAATGAAACAGCTCCGAAAGGTGACAATTTGTCGTTTAAAGTTTTCCAGAACAGCGAAATGGGCAAGACTGGACATTCGAAGCCGATCAAAGCCACCGATCATTTTGAAATGAAAGAAGATGAGTTGAAACCATATTCCGAGAGAGGAGCTTCTTCTGATCGCTCTCAAAACCTGAATCGGGATAATATCGAGGACGTGATAAAATTCGCATTCGAAGAGAGAGTTAAACACAAGGATGTCAATGAATCAGGAAACCAAAACAGTGCGAGATTGCTCCCAGAAATAAGTCCAAGGCTCATAAAAGCATCGGATCAGCAATTACAATCCAAATCAAACCCACTCACAAAATCTCCTGAATTGCCTAAGGAAAGCAAAGATGATGATTATAAGTCTGAGAAAGAGAGCGTCAAAGATCTGATCTCACAAGGGCTGAGGCAATATGAAGATAAGAGTGAAGGAATGACGAGTAAATCGTTAACTGATTTATCGAATAACGCATCAAAAATGAAGTATTTTCTGACGTTGTTAATGGATCCAATAATATTTTAGATTCGAATCCACTGAAGCAACTGTAAAACAAGAAACCGATGAATATGACGAGTTTGTTGTAGAAAAAATTCCGTCTTTATTAGTGGATCGGATGGTTTCATTTAACGAACAGACTCCAAAGGAATGGTCATCATCCAGTACCAGCAATTTTTCATCGACGATGCTTGCGCCTTTAGTCGAAAGAGAACTATTCCCATCTCAACAGAGCAGAGGTACAACCTGTTAGCTTTCCCTTACGAACACTCATTTTGTATAGAGAGCCTAGATGAATTCGAAAAAAAGAGTTTACAAGCGATTTCCGAGCAAGATGAGGAAGTCTCTGCAACTTCCCATCCAAATGACTCCCAATCCCGTGACAACATGAAAGAGAAAATCGACGAATTGTTCAAGGAGATCGGCCCTTACGACAAAGACAAGTTAATTATGTTACCAGACACAATCTCGGAGAAAGTAGACGGTCCTGTGATTTCCCAGCCAGAAGAAAGCAAATCTGAAGCTGTCCTCCCTGCCGAGCAGAATGTCGAAAGCAAACAGCCACAAGTAGTCTCTCCGCGGCGTAACTATGATAGCATATTTTGTAGCTTATCAGCCCTTTTTTTATCAATAGTTAGTCGAGCTGTCGAGCAGTTGGCAATGGAGAAGGCGGTTTTTAAGGAAGGGGAAGAAGAGACAAAGAAGCGAACGAAACTCACAGATCTGATTGAAAGCAGTGCGAATCAGCAGATCCCAACTGAGTTTACGAAAGGCATTGATGAGCTGTTAAATGAAGATGATCAAAAGAGTGATGAAGCTCGTGATTCGATAACTGTATTAGATGCAGGTATATAACTGAAATTCATTAGTTTTGGAGTACATTATGCTTAACAAACAGAGCAAGAAATAATCCAAGTCCCAGGCACAACAACAGACCTTCGAGCAGTCCGAAACTATCTTGATTTCATTATTGAGATGATAAAGAGTAAATTTGTTTATAAAAAAATCAATTCGCTTATCTCTCTCTCCTTTCAGCATTTTTCAAAGATGAATTTTTGGTTTCCATTAACATGCCGACTGGACTCTCCACGCATGAAAAACTAGCAGCATTACACGGATATGACCTTGCGTTACTCAAAGAGTTGCAGGAATTCCAGGTTTTAGACGCTCAAGCCGTCCTAAGCGTCAAAATTTATCTCGCTGGTGAAGAAAGCATAAAAGTAATTTGCTTTCCATCGACTCCTTCTCAAGGTTATCATTTTGTAGGAAATAGCGCCTGAGAGGTCAGATTTTATCTCAGATATCGAGATAATTCATAACAAAGCCATCTTCGATACCTTCAATGAAGCATTAGACTATTTCAGACCTCATTCAGTGCACGGAATGCCTTACCCTTGGAAACTTAAGCCAAAGACTCTCCCAAGGGTAATCACAGAAGACCAAATCCCAGATATATTGGAAAGCGCCAAGCAGAAAGTTCTTAAGTGGGCTCAATCCAAGGTAGGATTCTTGGGCCGAGGGATTGAGATGCTCTCCAATAGTCCAGATAAAAGAGCCGCAGCAATAAGCAATCTCCGTGAGGAGAAGCTTTCTAAAGCGCTTACAGCTGAAGTAAATGAACCTTCTGAATGCTCCTCTTTAAAATAATTCTTTCATTGCTATGATAGGTCCGAGAGCGTGAAGAAGAGTGGACAAATTATGATGATCAGCGTATGGAGATGCTGATTGAGTTATCAGACTTAATTTTTGAGAAACTAACGTTGGAAGCGTCTGAGGTGTTATACAACATACAGCAAAAAGCGAAAGCTGAGCGTCAGAGCCAACAAGCATAGCTGTTTTTTTAAATATTATTTTTCTGTACTCCTCAAAATTAACTTTTTAATTTTTCAGCATCATTTGTAGGGTAATTCATTGTAAAATAACTTTTCAACCTCTTTTGGACGTTTATTATGTGCTGACCACAAATCATTCAATCTTTCTGGAAACCATCACTTTTATTTATCATATGGGAACTGTTGTCATTTTGATCACCCTTGCTAATAGATTATCCGACAGGTAAAGTTTGACTTCTAAATGTTTTTCTAGGATTTGATATTATTTCTATATAGATCTCTGAACAGGGATACCATTAAAATCTATGCATTCATGCTTTCACTTTGATCTAAGCTGACAGACACATGAATTAATTATACCTGACTCACTTCTTCTCTGTTAACTCCTGAAATTCTAAATAAGTTTTATCATCCTTCTCATAGAGCTTCCTGAAATTTTCTGCTTGAGCCTGCACAGTCCGGTCTGCCGATCCCTTGACAAAAATTTCAAGGTAGTTTACTACCATTTGTACGTGATGCAATAGGAGAGGCTCAGCGTGCTCAAGTTTCGACAACACGTTTTTGATAGCGAAAGGCTTTCCCAATAGCAACACATCATCCAGAAACGAGACGTGGTCGCTGCCGGTTACCTTTGAGTAGATAGTAACTTTCCCATTGCCTTTCTGTGAATTAAAAATCGCTCGATTTTTCAGTGTTGGTTGCATGATTGGGTTCTTTGTATTCCACGAATCTGATTCAATTATCAGCAAATTGCTATCAAGCTTCGCCTGAAGATAATCTGTACCTTCCTTTTTGAACCCAGCGTCCAAGAAAATAATGTCAGATAGGTTGCATTTACCGGAGGTTGCAAATATATAATGCGCAGCTCCGCCAAATGAATGACCTATCCCGACTAATCTAGTGAAATCAACGCTGATTTTTTCTCCAAATAGACATGCAAGAAAATCTGGTTCCATTAACTTGGTAATAATGCTTTGAATTTGCTCCTGTCGCCGTCGTAGGTCAGAATATGCCCTCTCGTCACTCTTATCACCTTTCTCGTAAAGCACTTCATAAATTCCATCAAAGTGTTCGAAAGTAAACACGAGATAGCCTCTGCTCGCGAGTTCTGTAAATAAAGTTGAGTAGTTGTTTCTACTTGCCCCCAAACCATGAGAAAAGAAAATTGGAATGAATTTTTTAGCTGCATTAGAAGCGATTTTCGCATCGACTGAGGCGTTTATCGGGACAGACTTGAAGAATCCTGTAAGCAGCTCGAAAAGCCAACGTGGAAAGCTCCTATCTTCTCCACTGACTAATTCGTGGTATTTTCGACGACAGGCTTCGTCTGGCATCCAGCGAGGGCGCTTGTTGTTTGGGGAATTTGTTGGGTAGTAGATTGAATACAAATTTCCAGCGTCTTTGACGTCTTTGTAGCCGGCACTGAATTTGCCGGTCGGGCGAGGGAATCTGTAGATTGGGAGGAATTCAATGAGGTAAAAGTGGAGGAAGATCAAAATGAGGCATATGGATATGAAAATCCAATGGTTGAAACAGTATGCGAAGAGTAAGAAAAGGATAGTGAGGACGCTTGGAACGATGAAAAAGCACCAGCCTTCTTTGAAAATTCCAATTAAGTTTGCAGCAGCACTCAGAATGATGAAAAGGATTGCAGCTTGCTTGGAATTGTATAGTGTGTAGGAAATAAGAGCATCAACTGAGCTCATTACAATTGAGCCTAGTGCCAAAGCGTTCAGCAATAGAGCGTAGAGATTGTATTTGAGATAGTATCGGGCCATGAACTGTGATTCCTATGTGCGGAATTTAGAAAATAAATTAAAACTCGAAATTGAATGAGTAGAATCAACAAATCTTTTTCTACCAGCATTTAAAGAACATTCTCATATCGTCATAAGTTTTATCAATTTGAGAAATTTTTTCAATGACGCAAATTGCGTTATCAAACCAATGTTGTGATGCACCTTTTGGCTAAAATCCAAAAAAATGATCTTTAGAGAGAGAATCTAATGATAGGATTCTTGAAGAATCTTTGCGCATCATGAACAAACCCCATCTGACACAAAGTTGATGTTTTTGACCGTGGAGAATAGGGTTTTTCGTGACTTTAAGCAAATCGAAACATTCATTCTAGATTTAGTTTTACGCGAATTTTCTAGATGTCTCACTTTTTGCATTCTCCTTTTGAATATTGATGATGATGATTCCACAGACTATTCATGAAAAAAGCTTGCACCAAGAAACTTCCGTTCCTAAGTTACTGATTAGGTATTGAAAAACCATTGAAAGTAAACTTCTTGTTCTCAAAGCAACATCTCAATCCTGTTTGGTGTTTTATTTGGAGATCGAATTTTGCTATCTGTGAAAACTAAAATACCAAGAAAATCAAAATAGACATTGAGATTAAGTCTTTGACAGGAAACGTGGAAGGGAGGTCTGGAGAGACACAAAATTTAGAGCTTCAATCAGAAGATCAATATATAAATAAAAGTGAACAATCACACAGATATTTATTCGTGGACCCTAATATTCTGAGATCAGTCTTATTCTCTAACCATTCTTTTTTATAAAATAATGACATAATACAAGGGCTATTAAAAAAAAAATATTTAGAGAACACTGAAGAAGCATCGAGAAGTAATCTCACATTGCAAATTGAAGAACTAATGATAATATGTAAGTATTCACTTCAACTCTTCTCAAAAATACATCATTTTAGTAGTACTTGAACATCAGCTCAGTAAAAGTATCGTTCTCCATTTGCTGCGGATTCCTCGCCATTTGTTGAACTCTCTGATTAATATTTTGCGCCTGATTAGTCTGGTTCAAACTTCGAGCTAACTGCGAAAGTGCCTGCTGCGACTGCATCCCATTCGGTGGCTGCTGAATCAAATGACTATCCAAACCCAACCTCAGCTGATTTTTCGCTCGATCGCTTAACGGCAACGGTTCTTCAGGCAGGCCCCGTATCGTTCTCAGCGACTTGTGATAGTTTTCTTTCGTAGCCATATTAATAAAATAAATTTCTTCTTTTCGGGTATCAACAACAGCAAAAAACAGATTTCCCGTATCGTCTTTCAACTGTTCGGTGTCTACAGCGTCTATATTTTTGGCTCTTAGATTAAAAACGTCTCCAGAATCGCCTTCCTCCGCTTTATTCGCTTCCCAATTGTAATTTGCGTTAACTCCTGGACGGCGAGTTGGAACCTTACCTTCTTCGGCTTCACCGTTATTATTCTGGGCTAAATACCCAGCTTCTTCCTCTCCCATGCCTTCAGGCAGGTTAAACAGCAGTGGGTTTGCCGAATTTAAGAGTCTTGTAAAATCAAGTCCGTTCATCCTCTCATCTGAGCCTCCGATCTCTAAATGAGGGATACCTAAAGGCCTTCCGTTTAGACTGAATTGTCGGTCTCGGTGATCAGGAAAAACCATAAATGGGTCCTACAAATGCAGTCAAATTTAACGATTAGCATTCATTGAAAATTTTATATGCTTACTTTCGGCGTCAGGTAATCAATAAACGGATTTTTCGTCATAATTCTGTCAGTTAAAAGTCCTATCTGGTTGGAGTCCAACAAATCAGGCCGTAAAGCGACTGGTAATAGCTGCTGCGCTTGAGAAGGGTTAAAAGGAAACGGTTTTTTCGGTTTTGTAAACTCCTCCCTCTCTAAATTTTTCGTCAGAGGATTTTTGATGTCGTTAGTGCCGCCGCTGCCAGGTACAAGCGGCTTATTTTTTACAGTCGTTTTAGAGGCACCTTTACCACTAGAATCAGCCTCTATTTTCGTCGGTGCCATAATTCCTTTCTTTTTCGGAGCAACAGCTTTCTCATCAGCCACGGCTCCCTCCTTCTTTTTATCTTTCTTGGTGTTTGCCAAAGCAGCAACTTTGTTGCTCGAATTTTTCTCACCCTCTTCTCCAGTGCCATTGTCTTTCTTTTCTTCGGCTTTTGTTCTTGCCTTCAAAGCGCTAAAATCTTGCTCATGTTCACCAGATATTTTCGAATCAACTATAGCTTGTGCTATTTTTCTCTCCCATGCATTATCTTCTTCGCTTTCAGCTCGAATTGCTTGATCATCGTATTCAGTCTTATAGCGTTTGATGAGCGATATCCAGCGATTTTTTACACCATTTTCTGTTCTTCCGCCCAGTCTTTTCGCGATTTCAGCCCACTTCTTCCCCAGTTCTATATAATATTTCAGAAGATTTAAATCTTCTTCCTCATTCCAGCCTCCTTTCTTGATCGAGGGATCAAGATGGTTGATCCATCGCTCTCTGCACTGTTTCCCCTGTCGATAAATTCCTAATCCGCTTCTTTCATTCAACTCCAAAGCAATAGATTTCCAATGTTGAGGCCCTTTTTCCTGTATTATCTGAAAAAGAATGTCGTCCTCCACAGGCGTCCAAGGTGCCTTGTCAAGCTTGATCTTGTATACGTTGAACCATCGTAGTCTGAGCTGCTCTGCCTTTTTACCTGGGTATATCTCTGCTATGAAATTCCAGACTTCGTCGCCCTAATACAAAAAATTTCAGCAATTTGAAAAATTAAAACGCAAGGAAAATGATCAGAAAGATAATCGAAGGAGAGCTAAATGGCACTCTTCCTCCGAAAGGAAATATATTTTGCACGAACTAAGCGTATGTTAGACGGGAGAGTAGAGGAATAAGTTCGTAATAGAGTAATTACCAGGCCATTGAAGTCTCTATTATGGATATAGCAATAATAGGCGATGAGTGAGACTAGTAAGATCGTTTCCTCTTCGCTCCAATTCTTTTTTGTTTGTTTCGGGTTCTTAGCTAGTTTATAGAGCTGACGCTCAAAGTGATCAGCAAGGGCTTGGTGGTCAAGAATGCGTGGGATCTTGACTATTAAATGCTGCTTCATTTCTTTTGCAAATTCGTTTATGCGCGGAGCAACGCTCTCCAATATTCTGTGGAAAGCATAAAATTTTCTTCGGTAATCCATTGCTTGACGAGTAAAATCCTCCTGAGTGGCTCCTTTGTCATTCTCGGATGGACTCTTCGCTGAAACTAATTCCATTTGATCGGTTAACTCTATTGAGTTGCTATTTGCGAGAGCTACATTGAAATTATTTTTTTCTATTTGTTCATCTGCGATAGTAATAAAGAAAGTTAGGGCCAAATATGATTAGTTGAAGAGGTTACTTTTAATGGAAGAAGGTGTAATGATGTTGGCTGGGTTGATATCTAGCTTCTGTGTTTTAAGCATCGGTATCATTTGTTTTTCAAACGCAAAACACTATTGAGCTTGAACGTGCCTATTTTTTTTTAAAATAAAAGCAAGGTGATTGATTGAACTCGAATTGAGTAAAATTTGGCAGGTCATTCAAAAAATGGCTCAATTAATGAGCATTTTAGGGTCAACCTACAAAGCTTGAGGAAAATTGTGACAGAGAATGTCTAGATCAGAGCCACAATGAGCAAACACACGGATTTTCTGGGATTCTCAGGGTCTGCGTTTTAAAATTTTATAGAGCGACCATGGAAAAAATTCTGCGAATGAAAGAAATGACCTGCTTTCATTAGTTAACGCTCTGGTTGGAGATCTCTTTCATTCAGTCCACAAGCTGCGAGAAAAAATAATATATTTAGGAGCTTCTAGACTTACTGAAATTGCTGGTTTTTAAATCCTCATGTCTTCTTGTGAAACCGTGAGAGTCTGCTGGATTTGAGATAATTTGATAATAACGAATGAGAACTCGTGCATCAAAGTTTATATACTGCAAGTTATATAAACTGAGAAAGGCTTCTTTTCAATCCTAGTACATACAGACTCAAGCCCGCTCATTTTGGAGTCATATTATCAGCGGCTGCCCTAAAAAAGGCTATGTCTCAAAAGTATATCATTTTTCAGTAACTCTTTCATAAAAATTTACAATTCAACAACACTGTACAAAAAATGGATTAGTATTGGTAATAGTCAGACGAAACTCAAGTCTTTCGCTCATTCACCCTTCTGGGTAGTGGCTGCTTGTGCATTTATTTCTCTCCTATAGAGCCAGACAACTTCGAAATTTTGCGCGAGTTATTTACCAAAAAAAAGTTTGAAGTTTGAAATTTACTATAATAATTTCAATATTTGCACGCGATAACTTAGCAAAAAATCATGAGAATTGAAATATATTCAGTGCGAGCCTAAAGTTCTTCATTTCAGTGGGGAATGAGACGGAGAGAAATTTGCTTGACTTTCAAGAATTCAAGCTTGGAAATTTGTAAATTCTTCACTATAGGAAACTAATAATTTTGTAAACTTTTTTCATTTTTGAGCGCTTTTTTAACTAAGAAAAAATTAGATCCGAATTTCCGCAAATCTCCAGAATGCAATCATATTCTAACAAATCTAAAACATGTTCGAGCCCTTTATCTGGTGGAGATCCCGCCTCAAAGCTTGCTTCTGAGCTGAGAGACGTAATCAGCTCGGTCATTCGTCACAAGATGATAACTCACAAACCAGCTCCATTCGAATGTATCGAAGCTATTTGGATGCAAGACACTGAATTCAACAGAGAAAAATTCCTAGATACCGCTCGGTCTCTCAGTTACACGCTCTCTCAGTTCTCCAATATCTCCAAATTGATGGGGAAAACACTAAGAGATCTAAATTACGATCTCGCTCGCCTTGGAGAGGGTGTAAAATCGTTTAATAAGCACAGAGCAAACCACAGAGATGACATGATAGACACTCCAGATAATGAATTGCAGAAGTTTTCAGAGCTCTGCAACCTCAATGATATTCTCGACATCGAAAGAGCGGTTCCAATTTATCAATCATTTTATGCCTCGCTCGCAGAGGATTTAGAGCAGCGCAGTCTAATTCTCAAAGACGCTCTTGAGCATTATGGAAGCGAAATCGCGATAATGCGAGAGCGCGCGCAAAACAAAGACGTTTTTACTCGAAGCTCAGTTAAGCATGAAAATATTGATTTCTCTGCCTCTCGAATCAAACAAGAAAGCACTCATAGAAGCTCAGATTTCCATTTCAGTCACAAAAATACGCCTGCAAACCATTTTCACTATCAGGAAAAACCCACAAGAGAACCCATTGTCGCGGAGGACGATGACGATGATGACGAATCTCCCTTCACTATTTTGGAGGAGATTAAGGATCCGGCAGAGAATAGTAATACAAAACCCTTCAGCAGTCAAAGAAGAGCTATGGAGATGCAAGAGGAGGAGGAAGATGATGATGAAAGTAGTAGCAATAGTTCTGGAGAGCGAAAGATCAATAATAATAGGCTAAATGCTAGATCGAAAAAAATATCGAGGACAGGAAATCAGAGTCGTTCTTATTTTGTAAAATTGGCTTCATTTCAGCAAGAATTCGCTCGACAATGGGAAATCGCGAAGAGGAAGAGAGGGTCGAGTCGAATTTACGGAAAGATGTTAGGTTGGAATGTGCGATTTGATGAAACTGATGGGAATTTGTATTTAGAGTCTGATAAGAAGAAGAAACCGACCTACCGTTGGCAGCTGGCTTTGTCACAGCAATCAATTTTTGAGGCTGGTCAAACACGAGAATGGGGATCAATTATTGAAAAAGTGTTGGATTATGTTAATCAGATGTACCCTAAATAATGGGAAATGGCTGCATTCAAACAAATTTACATGTGCTCTGTTTGTGTTTTTCGAGTGATGTTAATATAATATCCGATGAACAGAGAATTTTGTTAATGATTTAGTGATATCCTTGGTCGTTACTCTGAAATTATTCTATATTTCTTATACAATAATCTCTCCGAAAAGCGCAACAAATTGTGATAATGAGCTAATTTTCGTTAAAATATCATGAATTCTTCTTCAAATTATTCGTTAAGTTAGGAGATGTCTTGCCAGTATTCACGAGGTATGTGGAGTCATTGGAATCAATCCATCTCTCCTAACTACATTTGGATCATGCTCTATTTTCTAAAGTTAGGAAAGAATAATCTCGACTAATATTCATCTATCGAAACAGGATGCCGAATCTAGTGTCGGAATTATTAAAAACAAAACAACTTAGCCCAAGTGTGCAAATTTCTTTTACGGCTATTTTGATGCGAGAGTAGATAATGAAATTTGTTTGCTGATATTTATGTTTTTTCATATCTTTTGACATCTGAGAATTTTGCAATATTTGTGTGGCGTGCTTGAGATTTCTATTGCTCTCGACTTCTTTATTGCTGTTGAATCCAATTTTCATGAAAGAAAATTGAATGTACAGTAAACAACAACGGTCTCTCCTAGTTTAACAAATATCTCCGAAACCGAAATAATTTTTGAATTTGAATAATCAAGCGTTTTATTAGAAAAAAGGTCGCCCGAATGACAGTCCCCACATACACAATCCCTATTTATCCTAATTGGTGCTGGAATCCAGCCTTCGACAGGGCAAGAACTGGAGGACGAATCACCAGAGAGGAATTCAACGCATTTTATTCCAGACTCAAGGATGCAATATCACTTGAGAGAAAAGTTAGCTGGGGTTCCATCATGTTCTCCATTTTCTACATAATCTTACTCGCAATAATCCAGATTGCGACTAATATGGCTTTCTATATATTTATCTCATTACTGGTGCTGCTGTTAGTCCCACTCTTGGTGAGCTTTGTAGCTGACAATATTGCATTCAGAAAACTCCAAGAATTTATGCATATTGAGAATCTGACGACCTGGAAATTCAAACTATGCTATTGGGAAATCAAAAGAAAAATGGGAACATCCTTTGTTCTCAGCTTCCATCCCTATAGCACTGCGCTACCAAATACCGTTAAAGTTGATATGCCGCCGGTTCAATTATCGGTTGATCAGAATAAAGTCAAGAAAAGAGAGATAAAAGAGTTCAAGGAGACAGAGGTTTCGTCGAAGACCTCGCTTCCTGAGAATCAGTGCTGATTTCTGGAAAAAATTTGTTTGATGAGAAGTTGTATACATTATTTTATTGTGACTTGATGTCTAATTTGATGATAAATACGAATAACTATCTATTGCCCTCTATTACTCTTCAAATTGCACTCGAAATCTTTCTCTCGAATAGAAAGTTCGATGAATATTAAATCATGATTCCACCCCAACAGCATTGGGATTAATTGATGTTTTCCCTTGCCTACCGATGAAGACTAACTGTTCTTGGGGGTTATCATGTAAAGCGATTCAGGACAAAATTATCTATATATAATATGGACGGTTTGGCTATTAGCGTGGAAAATTATAGAACACTCTAGAAAAAACGCGAGACTTAATAAGAGGTTTCGATTCTGGAAAATTATATCTAAATTACTTTTTTGAATAAACAAAGAAACATTTGCATATGAGCGAAACAACAATCGACGTTACTCCTGATGGCAAGGTCAAGAAGGTGATCTTGCGAGAGGGTACTGGAGATTGTCCAAAGAACGGACAGATCGTTGAAGGTAGCTTCATTATAACTCCCTTGAGCTTATCATAATAATTTCTTTAGTGCATTACGTTGGAACTCTTACTGACGGAAAGCAATTTGACTCATCAAGAGACCGCAACGAGCCTTTCACCTTCAATCTCGGAACAGGCCAGGTTATTAAGGGCTGGGACGTCGGTGTCGCTTCAATGAAGAAAGGAGAATTAGCGAAATTCACAATTGACCCTGAATATGGATATGGCAAAAGCGGAGCCGGCGGATCAATTCCACCAAATGCTACTTTGATCTTCGAGGTCGAGCTCCTTGACGCCAAAGATAAGGAAAAAACGAAATGGGACTATTCTGAAGCCGAAAGAGCAGAGCTAGCCAAGCAGTTCAAAGCCGAAGGTAACGAACTTTGGAAGAACAAAAAAGCTGATGAAGCTCTCAAGAAATGGGAGCAAGCCCTGGACTATGTCGATGGCAACTTAGACCCAGAATCCCAGGCGTTTAAAGTCTCAGTCAGACTTAACCTTTCATTAGTCCACAAAAACCTCGGCAATTTCAAGAACGCTATTGAGCACGCCGACGCCGCCTTCCAATATGATCCTACAAATGTCAAGGCTCTGTATCGAAGAGCACAAGGTCGAATTGGCTTGGCAGACTACGATCTTGCCAAAGCCGACCTCAAGCAAGCGCTTGAGATGGAACCAAACAACCAGGACGTCAAGAATGAACTGAAGTCCTTGGAAGCCAAGATCAGGGAAATTGAGAAGAAAGAGAAATCCATGTTCAATAAAATGTTTTCCGCTCAGTTATACACTGAGACTGACAAGAGCGACTATTCTGATCCTGAAAACCCTGTCGTGTATCTCGACATTGCCATTGGGGAGAAAGCACCTCAAAGAATCGAGATCGAGCTCTTCAAGAATATGGTTCCAAAGACCGCTGAAAACTTCAGAGCTTTGTGTACGGGAGAAAAAGGCAATGCTCCAGGCTGTGGAAAGCCTTTGCATTACAAGGGAACAATCTTCCATAGACTGATTAAAGATTTTATGATTCAAGGAGGAGATTTCCAGAATGCCAATGGAACAGGAGGCGAGAGTATCTATGGTTCCAAGTTTGAAGATGAGAACTTCAAATGCAAGCATCTCAAGCGGGGCTTCTTGTCGATGGCTAACTCTGGCAAGGACACCAACGGATCACAGTTCTTTATCACATTCAAGCAAACGAGTTGGCTGGATGGCAAACACGTTGTGTTCGGACGTGTTAAGAGTGGACTGTCTTTCTTGGATGAGCTTGAAAACGTGAAAACTGAGGCAGGAGATGTCCCTTCAGAAACGATTAAGATCGTCGACTGTGGTGAGATTAAGAACTAAATAGTGCTTGTGCAGTCAATAAATAACGTCATTGCTTTCTCGTAGTTTCATATGCAGTAGTATTATGACAAAAAGATATTAATATCAAAGCAAAAAATTAAAAAAGTAAAATGATGTATTAACAAAAAGGAAAGAAGTTGGAAAAAGCGTAGTCTTCAGCTAAAGGAGAAAAAATAATTTGTATTCCCAAAATTATTGATAGAAGTAGATAATTATCTAAATTATATAGGAGAGAAATCAAGCGTTTAAAAACAAAACAGTGCATTCTTAGCCCTAATTCCGATAAAATCATAGAAGCTGTCAGTTGGGAGCATTATTCATCAGCTCTATTGTAGTGTATCTCAGTAGATTTGTCAGGAGCCTCCAAAATGGTCTCCACGTATTTTAATTTTTTGTTTATATTAAAAGCATTTAACAAGCTGCCCAACTTTTTCTCTGTGGACCTGTTAAAGCAGATTGATAAGTATTTAGATTGCTTCATTATCTCTATTAAATGTTGTATTATGCATTCACTCATAGATAATAAATTAGACATGATAGCACATATTCCAGCTGCTGCCTTATTGACTGAAATACTTATAATAAAATCTCCAGAAGGCTAAAAAAACAACAATTCCATGTTTGAAACAGAAAATAATATTGATTAAATTAATTCGGCACAGAGAGCCATTACGACCAACTACATAGAAAAATCACGTGAAACGTAAAAATACACAAAATCAACATTAAACTTCAACCAACCTATTTTCAATTTATTTGCCTGAGGCAGACCGCAAGGCACCACAGCCTGTCCAGATAAGTTTTTTTTATTTTAACTTTAATTCTTCTCCTTCGCCTTGAACCCCCACAAACCAAACTTAGGACTATTTTGTTTCTGATCCACAAACAGAAGCACTACACAACCCTCTCAACGAGCGGGCCAGAGTGCATTTATTTATTTTTTATTGTGACAGGAAGCTACTTGCAAAGACCCTGCCTATTCTATATTCTCACGCTCTAGTAGACGGAGAAAGAGAAACAAATAGTCGTTCAGCTGGTTCTAAACTAAGACTTTTTAGAGACGTCTATTCTGGGTTGCTGTGTTTTTGATTTTTTCAAGAAAGAACTTCTGAGTCATTTTGCTAAATTTTTCGTATTCAGCTTCTTTTACAAAGAGTTCGAAACGTATGAAATTCATTAAGAATTCTGCCTCAAGCAGATTGAATTCTGACGTATCAATACCCCCAACCTGAGCGTACCAGGAATTTGTGTAATAGAATTCATCGGCGTATTTTGCGGCCGTTGTAATAGCAACCAGCAGCAATCTATTAAAGCGTTTGGTAAGAAAAAAAAAAGTAAGAGATGATAGAGTTACCTATGAACGTTGAACATATCAAGGTTGAAGTCTTCAACGATTTGTGACACTCGGTCGATGTAAATAAGTGAGAAGAGCAGGCATTTATCACTGCATTTAGTAAACTCGGCAATTCTGGCAAGATACTTATGAAGCGATATTTTTGGTGCCTTCTTTGCATGAAAAACGGTCTTTGGTTGCTTGGAAGAAGCTTCTGGGTCGGCGCGGTTGATCATTGCGGTAAGGATAGCGGCGACAGCCTCGATTAAATGTTCTCTAGTGAATTCGTAAGTGGATTGCTTTCTAAGCGCTTCTTCCGGCTTTTGCTGTGTGACTGGGCCAGATGTAGGGAAACTGTCGGTTACTGTGGACATCTCGATGACGGGCATGTAGAAAAAGAAGGGTTGTTAAAATGGTTTCTTGAAAATTAAGGAAATAGTAATTATTTATTTCGGAGGTACTGCTTAAATACCTGACGAGGGTGCAACGTAAAACTTAAAATGCGTCAGCTTAAAATTTCATACGTCATTCGAGAGGCTAATCTTACTATTTTAATTTTCAGAGCAAAATTAACTCATACGTTAAACACCTCTAACTCCATTGTTTTTCAATGGTTTTGGTGAATTTCTTGTATATCTTGCTGTGATTAACTACTCTGAGTGTTTGAGCTCTGTTGCTGAGGCATTTTTCGCTATTCTGAGAGTTCTCAAGGAGAATTTATGCGATAGATTTGAAATGAAAAATCTTTATTTAAGGTCTGTGGCTCTGTTCTCGTATCTTCCAAAAAATCGAAGAGAATAGGGTTCCTGGCCATAAAAAACCAAATGCAATATGTGATGTTGTGTAGATAGGAACGAACTAATAACTTTCCTCAATTAGATTGACGTGAGAAAGCAACACGAAATTGTTTGGAAAAGATAGAACCTATCGGTGGCTTTAAGGTTACTTTCCACTGTGGAAAACAATTTTCCAGAGATACGGCTATGAACACAGTATGTGCAATATAAGTTATCTCTCCAAGTTTAAGATACTAACGCGAACTAATTCACGCTAGGACAAATTTGAACTGGTCTTCGTGAAAGGCAATTTTGGCAGTAATGTATATTTAGTATTGAAATCATTACCACGAACAATCAATTGGCCACTCAGACTGAAAACCATTATATATCAGCTAATAAAGGCTTCTTCAGAAGTATGGAAGGCCTACAAGGTGTCTTAGAATATGCCTAAAAAAACCTCATTTATGGAGGTAAATAGAATTTCAAATTTGAACCTCACAGACAAATCGCGTAGAAATTCATAATAATTTCAAAGTTTTCTTATTAGAGTTTCTTTTTATCGTGAGCAGCAGCAAACCTTGGCTTTCTTTTGTTAAATTTCAATAAATATAGATGGTGATGATGAGAGCAAATCAAAAGTAAAGAGAACAGGAGAGAAATTTATCAATTTTAGGAAGTTTGCCTGAAAATGTTCATTATAAGCTTTTACAGAATATTGATTTGAGTCGGTGAATTTTTAGGATTTTTTTTTTTGGTTGGTAAGTACTGATTTGAGAAGGAAAGTCAGCACCTCAGCTGTAGGGAAGAAGTATGTTTTTATTAATATCCAAAAACATCTGGTTTCTTTTAGCTAATGCTCAAGGGCTCTATCGCCAAAAAAAGAATCACCTCAGAATCACTTAAAATAGTAATTAATTTATTCGAGCTGAACAGGATAGGACATTGAAAACAAGCGGGAAAAAAATAGTACAAATGAAAGCATGATTAATCAATCCTATAGAATATTTCTCTGGCAGAAACTCTCCGTCTCAGAACAAGTTTTCAACTATGTTTGATATTCCAAAAATTTTGAAATTCTCTGATAAGCCAGAGGATTTCTGCTCCAGCTTCGTTTATACTAATGTTCATAATAAAATAGTACTAGTCTTTTTGCAACTAAGCCTCTCTAAATAGGTTAATCCGCACTTATCTCTCTGATCTTAGGAATGTAGGTAGGTAAGAAATATAGGATGATTTTTCAATGAAAAAAGAAATAAGCATAAGCAACATCATCAACATAGTCAATATTTATTGCTAATTACAAGTAACTCACGCAGAATCAATCTTCTTTGTTGGAGTTCTACTTTCGATTTGAGCCGTAATGTAACGTATTCCTTCAGAAATGTAAAAGTCCAGCTCTGGATATCGGGTTTTCAGCAATTCTGCTGTCTGGACAAGGGCAATATAAGAATCAAGACTTGTTATTTTGATTTTCTTAAGCACATCGGTGTATTTCTCGATCAATTTAGGTTGTTTGATATTCATTGCCAGCAAATATTTCGAAAAGATGAGACCTTCTTTCTCTTTTTGTGCTCTTTCCAACAAAGCCAGCGCTTTCGGCAGCAATACCTCCTCCAAATATGCGTCTTCAATTTGCCCTCTCTCTTTATTCGAATGGTAATATTTCATGTAAATATGAATGAAATCCAACACCTCCTCTAGTTCGAGCCCATTCAAATCCCTGTCCAATATTTTCCGAACCTCTTTCGCCAACTGATCCTTCCAACCTGAGTGAATAACAAAATTAATTCAATAATTAGGCTGAATTTACTTGGTTGAAGCAAATCTATTAGCTTCCACATCAGACACAGTTCTTGAGGTGAAAAGTCATTTAAGTACTTCTGGATGTAGCTTTGCAGACATTCGTTAATGATATCAGTGAATTCACTGAACTGTCTCAGATGAAGGATCAGCTCGTTGACTTCTGGTGGGGAATAATTAGCAAACTCCGCTCTTAACTCTTTCGCTATCACCACTATTTCATCATTTGGGAAGCTTTTTTGATTGTATCTCGAGTAAAATTGGCAAATCTTGACAATTTCGCTTCTCTTGATTCCACTTAACTGAGCTAAATCAAAGAACTTATCAAACAAACTTCGGTCCAATTCCTTAGACTGCTCCAACTTTTCTTCCTGAGGTGCATTTGCTGGAGCCTTATTGGCCTGATCTTCTGCGTTGGGTCTTTGAGCGCTGTACAGCATTGAAAGAATTTCGCTATTAGCTTTCGATTTCGTGGGAAATTTGCCTGTTGATTTAGGAATAGGCTTGTATTCAGGAATTAAATGCGAATAGTATATCGTCATGAGAGTAATGATATCACGTTTCGTTTTCAGACTATCGATGTTGTCTTTGGTAGCTACGTTTAACACGGCTAAAATGCTCTCCATTTCTTTGACAGGAAGTCTTCTTGCTACGAGAAACAGGAAGGTTGCCTCAATCCGCTGCGCGAGAGTGATAGATTTATTCATTAGCTGCAGATAAAGCGCACGATAGAGCTGGACAGAGCCTGCGTTCAAATTCGTGAAAGCTCTCAGGATTTTAAGAATTTGAGTATCATTGATGGTGGTAATCTTTTTGATAATCAGTTTCTCGATCATTAATGTTAGACTTGAAGTGGGCGGTGTCGGAGCTCTACTGAAGCTGTCTATTGTGACCATGGCTTCCTCAATTGACATTGTACGTATGTGTCTGAGCAATTCTTTTTCGAAAAGTTTATAAAGGTCTGGATCGTTGTAGGAATTGTAAGCAAAACTCTGTAGATATCTGAGGATTTGCACTAGAGGCTGGTATTGGATGTTGTTGTGTACATATTTCGCAATTTCGTGGATATCTTTGAGATTTTCTTGGTAAATCCCGCCAGCTTTCTCTTCATTGGGTGTTTCTGAAAAGTAATATCGATTTGTGCCTAAGAACTGGTTGTTGAAATAGAAGGAAGTGATCTGAGTATAATTAGGCCGTATGATTTTGGCGAGAACATTGCGATTGAAAAGAGTTTTGAACATTTATTCGGATATGCTGAGAATATAAATTTCTTATCTTAAATGAAGACTTGAATTCAGTTAATGGAGATTCTAATTAGATGTCTCAAAAAAATGGTTTTCATCCTATTAAGCATGAGAGGAGAGAGGAGGTATTCAGTGAAATATTGCGAAAAGAGAGTAATTAACATATAAGATGATTTTGGAAAGTAGCACTGAAAGATTGATTAACATATTTATAAGTAATTAATGAGTGAATAGAACTTGGAACCAAACATCAAAAAATGTGTTCTAATCTAACGAAAGTAATCGAGAATATTGAAAAGATGATTCAGAGAGAGGTACTAATTATCAATACCACAAAACTGATGAAGAAGGAAAGTTAGATTCTGTTGCTTGAAAATTTTGTTGCTAAGGTAGACCGTAATCAAAAATAAATGAGAAAAAACACGTATGATTGATTAAAATGTTCGTACTTTGATCCAGCAATCAGAATTATGAATTTGTGTTGCCTGAGTTCCTTCCATCTTCACGTCTATCACCTCGCAAGACAAAATGGGAACAAAGTATTTTTTGTGTTAGTCACTCTAGCAGTTCGCTTTCCAAGTCGTGCTCTATCACAAATTATTGCATTGATTGCTTGATGCATTGCTAGCATAGTCTTCAGGTTCGAATATTGTGTGTCTGTTTAATTTCCCACTACATCAATGTGAAGTAATGTAGATATAGGCTTCTTCTCTGTTTGATAACAATCTTGCAAAATTCGAGGCAATACTTCGATCGCAATGATAGCCTGAAAAAAAAAAGAAGAAAAAAAAGACTCCAATCTCAATTCAATCTAAACCATTATTGATTTGACTGCATTTCATTTATCTCAGCAAGCCTCCATATACCTTTTCAATTAGTCTTAGCCTCTAGTCATAAACCCTTTCTCCAATGAGTAATATACTCAGCACTGGCATAAAATAATTGGCGTACTTCATGAAAATTAACAAACAACCTGGATGCTATTAATTCAGGAATCAGCCAACTCTATAAATATTAAATTTCCACAAACTTGAATTCGACCCCTGCTATGAAGCCTCTCACAAGTCTCGCCGAGATGATCGGCAACACCCCTTTGCTCAGAATTCCGAGTCTGAGCAAACTGACAGGATGCGACATTCTCGTAAAATGCGAATTTCTGAACCCAGGCGGCTCAGTTAAAGATCGCCCAGCAAAACAAATAGTTATGGACGCTATCGAAGCAGGAAAACTTAAGCCTGGAATGACCATCGTTGAAGGTACCGCCGGAAACACTGGTATTGGACTTGCAATCGTTGCCAAACATTACGGTCTAAAGATGCTTGCTGTCATGCCTGACGACCAGGCCAAAGAAAAAGAAAAAATGCTCGAACTATTCGGAGCAAAACTTCATCTCACAAAGGCCGTGCCTTTCCGCGATGAAAGACATTTTTTCCACACAGCTAAACGAATTGCTGAAGAAGATCCTGAAAAATATTGGTTCTCTAACCAATTCGAAAACCTCTCGAACTTCAAGGCTCATTATACAACCACAGGCCCAGAAATCGTGAAGCAAACCGGCGGAAAATTGGATGCTTTGGTTTCTGCTTCGGGCTCTGCTGGAACGATTTCAGGAACCACTCGCTACTTGAAAGAGAATATCCCAGGTGTCCAATGCTTCCTGGTTGATCCTGCAGGCTCAGGACTCACTAACTACGTTTACACTGGCGAGTTTAAGGCGCCAGGTTCTTCGATCACGGAAGGTATTGGTATCATGAGATTGGTTAACAATTTTAAACAATGCATCAACTATCTCGATGGTGCTTTCTACAAATTCGATCAAGATGTGATCACCATCGCCAGATACGTGAGAGATCAAGATGGGCTTGTTGTTGGAAGCAGTTCAGCGCTCAACTTAGCTGGAGCTATGCAAGTAGCTGCCACGCTGGGTCCTGGAAAGAGAATTGTTACTTTCCTGTGTGATTTGGGAGAGAGATCGTTCTCGAAACTTTATAACGATGAGTATCTCATCAAGGAACGCAAATTAGACCCTAGCCAGATTGATGTGAAGCCGATCTGGGACAGATATAAAACAGAAGAAATTAAAAAGAGAACGCCTCAGAAAGTCGAACCTGTAGATTTTCAAGCGTTAGGAAAGTAGAAATTTTTGAAGCTTTCGTAAGTGTTACTGTGACCTCGGTTCATAGTTTCATTCTCAAGTATTTAATTACTATTTGTTGAGGAATAGTAGAAAGTAACAAAAAATTTCGACAGAACTCCAAACAGAAAAAATCATTATGAGATTAAATGAAAATAAAAGAGATTGTCCTGTTGAATCATGGACTTCTTCTTGGTAATGGCAATTTTCGAAGCACCTAAGCGAAATGTTGTAAGGGTGCAATCTCTTACCAACCCGCTTCCTTGAGAATAGCTATTGAGTTTTACAGAACTATCCTTCTGTTATGTAGACTACAAGTTTTTAGGACTTTAGAGAGAGAGAAAAATAGAGTTGCATTTCTGATTAACTTTCACTTTCAAAAAGATACAATATGAAAAAGTCAATGAAACACATATCACAGAAAAAACTTGAGAACGCGCACGATACGATGAAGTTTCTTAAATTTATGCATTTTAACCAGTATCAGTAAAATTTAAGATCCTTCAACTCCAACTTGCGATCCAGTAAACATAATCTCTCCTTTTATTAGGTATCGCTTTGGTCCACTTCCCAGATCTTGGGCAAAAAATGAAAAAATTGATAAAAGACTTTCGAAAAAGCATCTATTTACCTCTCTTGTTTGTGGAATTGGAGTTCGATCGCCCATCTTTGATGACAATGAACTATAGCAATATCTGAAAGAGAGTCCGATGAGGAATCCCAACAAAAATATTAGAATGCATATTCCTAAAAACAAAGTAGAATTCTCAGCAACTCCACTGAATGGACTCTGGCTTTTTGCTTCAGCTTCTTGACTATTGGCAGATGTTGAAGTAGTTGAAGTCGTTATTTCGCTTAACGCGACAGTGTCGGCAGCAGTGTCAGCAATGTCGCTTTTTTCTTCCATAAAATTAGGGATAGGTTGCACTTGGGCCTCGTTGAGATCTAATATGAAGGGAGATATATTAGAGATGGCTAATTTCAGTAGTTCGTACCAGTAGCTAAAGCGGGTGCAGAACCAATTCTGGCACATGAGGATGTAACCAAAAGCAGGGCGAAGGTAATGAAGTAGGCTGTTCCTTTCATGGTATGATTAAAAATAAAGAATATAAAGCTTTGGGTTTGATCCCAGCAAATACATAAATAACCGGTTGTTAAAAAAAAACGGATTTTTTTACATGAGTCAGAATTTTTGATTGAGGCTGCTCAATATTAAAACGAATCTCAATTCCATAGGAAACCAGAACTCACTCAAAGGACGTTAGATATAGGAAAAACTGCTTGATTTGTGTTCTCAGCACAAAGCCCAGCCACTTCCGACCAGTTTAAATGCGCTCTGGAGTTGATGATCTTGCGAAAAATTGAAAAATGTAAAAACTTTCCATCTCAGAAAGAGACGATCTCGATTCGGCTGACTATATTTTCCGAATGGTCATATACCTTCAAAACATGATGTAGTTCCGTGGAAATCTATGAGAATAGAGAGGAGAGATTGGATCCATCATTATATAAAGCGATTTGAAGTAATAACAAGACTACGTTTCCAATCCTTTCTTGAAAAATGGATATAACTTAGTTTCTACACATATAACTAAGACTTGAGATGCTAAGCAACATCAACCACTTGATAAAACTAACTCCTATCAAACTAATTAAACAAGGTAAATTTAAGACCCAATTCGCAATGGATTTTCTATAGATCGGCTTAGTGCCATGAGATAAGTCCTGAAATGTTTTCCAGTTAGCACTGTGAGATATGAAACTCTCCTCATATTCGATCCGCACATTCGAGATATCACCTGAGAAAAGCCTGCGCTACATTAAAACTAATCCTTCTCATTTTTGGTATTCTTCGTAGATCAATTACCTGATTCCTTTGGAGCTAATTGCAGTGACTCTTCTTTTACCTAACTACATGAAGGGCAAAACTCTCTTTTATTTTCCATCAGAACTGTAACTCTCACTAAAATTAAACAATTTATCTTGTCAGCCAACCTCTCTTAATGATATCCCAAAAACCCCAGAGTTCTGAAGAGCCCAAATTGGTACTGCTATCCTCTTATCTCCGCAATATAATAACTGCAAATTGTAGCTAGGGAAGTTGGTCCGTAGCAAAGAAACCAGCATCAAGCAAAACAAAAATTTCGTTGAGTTTCTGAAGGTAAATCCTTATGCCTCAGCCAAAAAAAACAGCCTTCCACCATCCTCAAACAAAATTCAAGAATCAGAGAGGGTGATTGGAAGAAATTCCATTGAGGACCCGAGCCGTCCTTATGAGCATTTTTTGGAAAACGATTTTTTAGCTCCTCGAGAAGGGAGACAAACACCAAAACACAAAGAATTGAGTCTGCCAGCTGAAAGTACGCCTAAAAAGAAAATTGCAAACATCGACGAAATGATGACAGAGAGTTCAGTTGTGAATGATGAAAAATCTATAAACCAAGCGAGTCCTAAAGGAGAGGGAGGGAGGTCTAAGCTTGACCCTAGTCAGAAGAAGATGTTGGAAGCCATGCAGAAAATGATTGTTAGCCTTGAGCAGGAGGCCAGAAAGCTGAAAAAATCGAATGCTGATTATGAATCGAAAGCGAAGAAGCTTAGTGAGCAGGTGACTTCGTTCAATACTGAGAAAGAAAACTTTGCAAGGGTATTTAGCAGCAATTTTGTTATGCTCTCATTGATATTTGCTACTATATTGACGAGTAGATAAAAGAGGCATATGAGAAAAAGATCAAGAAACTTGAAACTCATTTGACAAATCAAGACGAGCATTTTTCTGCACTGAAGAAGGTGCTATCTTTGCAGGATCAAGAAATTTTTAGCAGATTTGAGAAGAAGATAAGTGACAGGCTCAAAGCAAAACCAACTGAGTAAAAGTCCATTATCACATCCCTTAACTTTGCTAATTTGAAGGCAACCTGCGGGCTCGAAGAGACTTTCACAGAATATCCAGGAACCGATAAAAACACCAACTCGTACCCCGAATCGCACGCTCACAGGTCTAGGCAATTTTAAAGATGCTGTCGCTTCGTCGTAATAATGATGGCAGTCCGATTTTATTAGTTTTTGTTTCTCTCTCTCTTATGAAAAAATTTTATACTTACTCGAATATGTCCCTCCATCATTTACATTCAATATGGTCTATATTTAAACGCCTTTTGTGGTGTGATATCAAAATTAGATAGAGTTGAATCAGCTACCCAAATCATATACATGTGTTGAATTTATGTTATCATATTGTAAGAACTATCTATATTTCACGGTTCTTGTAGAATGAGGCGCAATTTCCCGTTCAGAGACATGGTTTATCGAGCAAACCTTTGACCGTTAAGCTATGTAAGGTCAAAATCACATGAACTAATAAAAGTCTATAGTATCGGTCTCAGCAGACCAATGAGGACTAATAGACGATCGTGAGCTACTTTACAAAAAAAAGCGCTTCTCCATCCACTTATCACTAATAGCGTTTGTATCTTGACGGTCTCAGTTGATTTTTTTTATTTTGTAATAATTTTGACTGATAACCTAACGAGCAGGATCCGATGTCTCTCCAACACATTATCTCTGGTAAGGGGCGTGAGCGCCCATTTCCTGAAGGTTTTGCAGAGGTAACTCTCTTCAACAGCAATGAATACTCACTCTTTTACGCGAAGGATGACCTCAATCATAGACTTCTTGTGGATTCATTGAAAAAAGAGAAGAGAGATCTCTCCGATCTTCAAGTAATTTGCTGTCGATTGGCAATATCGCATCCTCACTCAATTAGAGAATTTATGAAATCGTGAATGGGTTAGAGTTCTTCAAAAACATCCTTGCAGATTTAGATTCGAGCGAAAACTCAGAGCTTTGGATCAAATTATGCTCGAGCATCAAATACGAATGTATCAGTATGGGGAAGTTTGTATTTAGGCAAAACGACCCTTCCAACGATAAATTCTATGTCATTCTCTCTGGTGAAGTCGGGATTATTACGCAAGCCGACTACTCCAACATTTACGAGAAAGACAAAGAAGCTTATGAAAGAACAGCAAGGCTCACTAATATTCGTCGGACGCAGACTCCGAAACCCGTGATAACGACCAATAATTTAACTTCTCATGAAATGAAGAATCGATTCACATTTAATGATGATGAAATCAATGCTTCTATTGAACATGAGAAAGAATCGTTATCAAATACTCGCATACTAGACTCAGCAAGGACTCCAAAGAGAAACACGATACTTCTTTCCAATTTTGGCGAGAAGTTCTTATCTCCTCCAAAGTTCCTTAGAGAAAAGCCTTCAACCAGCCAAAATTTTTTCAAGCGCAGAGGAGATGAGAAGAAAGCTCAGGACCGAATTGATGAAGATGAACGTGAAGTTGAAAATGAGCAATTCACGTTTGAAAAATTAGCTTCGCGTTTTGGAAACCTGGCCAGAATTCTTGGTAAAGGCGCAGAGTTTGGAGATGCTGGTATAATTATTTGCTTAAAATACTCATAATCTCATTCTCATGGCGATAGCTCTCAAGGAACCAGGGAAGAAACGAACAGCATCGATTCTATGCCAAACAGACTGCGAATTCCTTGTTCTTGATTCTCAAGCTTACAACGATTTTGTGAAAAGGAAGAGCGAGATCAAGAATGAGTTTTTACTCAAGTGCTTCTCGTTTCTGTCTTCAGTTTCTTCATCGCAAGTCAAGAGCAGAATCACCTATTCGTTTATCGTACTAACTAATAACCCATAAATACAAATTACTAATTTTTTGCTATTTCTAGAGCGAAGGCTATGCCTACGGCCATATTCTAATGGACGAGAATGTAGTTGTTACAAACCCTAAGCTGTGCTTAATAGAATCGGGTCAATGCAAGATACAAAAAAAGTACGTGGTTCGGATCCGTAACCCCTACCAAAAAGATCAGCTTATCAAAGAAGAGGTCCATTGGCTTACTATTTGCACTGTTGGCCCCGGGACACTGCTCGGAGAAGAAGTACTAGAGTATACAAAACCTCATGAACACTATGATTATCGTGTTACAGTAATTCTTTTGTTTTTTGTAACACATTAGAGAGTAATTATCTGATAAGGTGTCTTCAAGCAAACTCTCTGTGCTCACGATTCTAAAAAGTACCTTTGTGAAGATTCACACGGAAATTGAGGATCAGACGAGACTATATTATCAATCGAAAAAAGCCCAGAGAGATGAAATTTACACACAATTAAAAAACAAATTCGATGCGAAGTATCATCCCTCAAACATGGCCAAAGTTGAAAGGTTACTTGGCCAGAGCGCATCCGTGGCGAGCAGGTTAAATAAAAAAGCTCTAAATGCTTTTACATCTCGAGATTTAAAACGAGCTTTGGACTCAAAACGCCAAACAAACAGCAAAAGTCCAATTGAAATCAGAGCCGAACCTTCTCCTCAATGGCCAGTGAATACAATCACGGAGAATGTTCTTATTACAGAGAAAGAATCGGAAGAAGTCAAAGCCGTTCCCTTATCTCCATTGAAAAGGTCGGCCACGGAAACAAGTTTGCTACAGCCGAAAAAACTGTTCGAGATGACATCTACGACTGACTTAAATAAAAGTATTAGATTCTCAATCGTTCAAAGAGAAGTAGCCGATGGAGCAGAAGAAAATCGGTTCAGTGTCAATAAGACGATTACTGCCGCAAACTCAAGCCCTCGCAAATTGGCTCTTGAAAAGTTGAAGGTCAGTACTCCAACAGACATCTGTTCTGATGAATCGGCTGAAAAAATAAGTTTAAAAGAATTGCTTATTAAGGAAGCAAGAAGTGAAAGAAAAGCGGACCCTAGAAGTGCTACGAGTCGGACGGATAAACAATCGCTTCCAAAGAGAATTAGGATACGCCGCGATAACAACGAAAATCAGATGCCTTCAAATCATAGCTTGCGTAATTCAAAAGAAGAGATTAAACAACAGAGCTACTTAGAGAATATTCCTTCTGGGGACCCAATTAGCGAACAGGCCGAAGAATGCAAGTTTATTTTCGCAGATGACAAAGAGTTCAGGGTGCGAACCTTTAACAAAGAGAAACAGTTGAAAAAAGGAGTGCCAAATGCTGCGAAAGAGCTAAACTACCTTCTACACGCGCGTCCATTAGGTAGCGCTATAAAAACGAGAATAACTCGCACGAAATCACCGCAATTCGAAGAAAATAGCCGAGTTTTTACAAACATCACCTACTTCAATCGCTCTCCAAGTCCTTTTTCGGACAGACTGAATAACAGTCTACAGTCCCAGTCAAGTTTCGTTTTTTCGCCCAAAGCCTTTGGTAATAAACCTCCATTGCGATCTAAGGTCCAGAACTCAGTATTGAAAGAGCTATCGAAGCCAGACGCATATAGTCTCAATGCGCTTTCTCCTATTGGAGACATCAACTCTCAGTTAACGTTCAAATCGAGGATTGAGGATATGATGCTAAGTTTCGAAAAAGATGAAAAAGAAAGCATACGCGAGACTAGCGAAGATGCTTCAAGCTTTTCACAGCCTTTCTCGAGAGTTGGAATAGCAAATGGAGTGCAGCCAAAACGGAAGGAGCCTCTGACAAAAAATTGGCTTTATCAAAACTTGCTCTTAAAGAGTTCAATGCAGAAAAAAATTCGCAGGGTCAACCCTTCTAAACCTAACTGTCTGATGAATAAAAGCGTGGAGACTTCAACAAGTCTCCTCAGTGCTTTGCAGACTTCGTCCTTAATACGGAAAAAGAAACCTCTAAATGTCTAAATTAATGCAATATTACAATCCGGTGAAGAAGGAGTTTCCTTCAGCAGTAATGTTATAATATATATAAATTAGTATGTTTGAAAAACTGTTTCTGAAAATTAACCAAATAAATGCAAATGTTTTGTTACAACGTCGAACTAGGAAGAAAGTCATAATAAAGCAATTTTCATAAAGCTTTAGAAAATTGATGAAAATTGATGAATGAACCATATAGTTCCAAAATACAGGAGGTGGATGCTTCCTCAATGTTGAAGAATTAACAATTTTCATACGTAATAAACAGTTTTCTTATCTTACTTTTGTGATATCAAAAACATCACCTTTCAAGGAAAATCAGCACTCCTAAAGCATTCCTGCATACGTTTCGTTCTCTCTTGCCGATTTCTCGTCCGCTTCTAGTTGATCGGAAGGAAAACCATCAACCAGTCCAGGCAAATGGAATGCGACCTGATGTTTAGTCATTTCGGTTAATGGATCAATGTGGTCATCATTTTGACTGTGATGATCATCACCATCTGATTTTGACCTTTGATCACTGAGATTATCGGTCTCTCGATCATCCAGCACATCAGATTTCTTCTCACCAGAACCCCTCTTTGAATCAATCGAGTTTTTCTTCACTTTTGAACCAGAGCCACCTTTTTCCTGCTTAAAACCACTGGCGGCTGAGCTACTCGAATCACTGTTACTATCGCTATCACTGTCGCTGTTTTCGGACTCTTCTTCAATTTGACTATGACTTTGAATTCTGGAAATTGATTTCTTATCTGAGTTAGATAGAATCACAGTGGATCGGATGAAGTCTGCAGGAGGCTTTTGTTCTTTTAGCCTCGCGAACTCTGCTGCGTAATCGAATCCAGTACTTTGCCCAACTAAGATTCCATTGACATCATATTCGTTTTTAACGTCCTTTAGGTCCTGAATACTACCTGCCATACCTTTCCTAGAGTCTATTTACCAGAGGATAGAGATCAATAACTGTTTTATACATTGTAGCCTTACCGATTGCGAGACTGAAAATCTTTTTAGTGTTTTCATAGATCGTGAGCATGCGATCGTTCATATCGAACTGCGATTTTTCGATATTTTCAATTGATTCTGAGATCGTTTTAACAGGAGCCAGCATTTTCAAAAGATTTTCAGCATCTCTCGTTTCTTGCTCATGCATGTCTTGAATAATATCTTGCACACTCTCACCTTTTGCTGTTATTCCTCTAATTTTAATTTGCTCAAGATTTATTTACAAGATGATTAAAATACTTTCTTTTAGCTTTGAATCTATTCACGATTTGCATAAGCACAGCTTTTTTTGCTTTGTCATCAACTGTGTCCATATTCTTTTTCTTCGCCAGTCTGATTCGATAGTGCGTCTGAATTAGCAGCGCAGCATCCTTTCTTAATCGGGAGTTAATTTTTTTGTCACGAGTTAATTCTTCGTAGGCCTAAATAAGCAAAGGCATCACATTTCAACGAAAAAGAAGAATGGAGTTTTTATTTACCCTCGTCTCTTCTTTGCTCATCTCGACGTAGTTATTCAGCACAACGACGAAAAGCGATAGCAAAAACACTCCCCAGATGCAAGCTGCGATTGAGACAAATCTTCCTAGATGAGTTTTCGCGTAGATGTCACCATATCCGACTATATAGCAAATCAGAATATTAGAGACTGCCTTAACAATGAACAGTACTGGTCGCCATCGTCACAATAACACACCAAAAAGAGTTCCAAACATAATTGAAGTTGACGGCTCGTCCAGTGGTGGGTCTCTCGAAAATTCGAATCCAGAGTCCAAAAAATAAAACCGAAACTCCCAAACCGATTAAAAGAACAATGAATGGTTGGTATTTAAGGTATGCTTTTATAGCAAATTTCGAATCTGCTGTAAATCCGTTCATCTTACTGCAGATAAAGAAGAAGCTGAGCGAATGGATGCGGGTATCAAGTTTACCAGACGCGCAATGCTCGAGGATCTGTCCAAATCGTGTAATGGTCGAAAAGTCTGAAGACGATATAGAGCCTTCCGCTCATTAAGAAAAGAATGTAAGCATCTAACGAGACATCAAATGTTTGTCCTAGCATGAAATAACAAATCATTATTTCAAAATTTCGGAGGTATCAGACTTACCCAATTGATAGTTCGTAATAACGAAGTCAAATCCAGGTGGACAATGTATCCAATTTACAAGCAGTTCGATGAAGAATTTTGGTAGCAGTGGCGACTGCCAAAAACTTGCTATAAAAGGTGAAATCCAATCAATCTCAATGATTCACTAGAGTTCTAATTGTACTGCTTGAATAAAGAATTCTTCTGGCTTTGAGAATGTTCAGTTCAATTTGGTAGTGTTTATGAAGGAATAATGCTACAAAAAGCAATTAAGTTATCTCGCTCACTTGATTGTGCAACTGCTTACTTGAGAGAACGCATGTGAATGTGACCAGCCCTCGCAAAACGTGATTACCCGCCTCACTTTTATTACCTTGGCGATAGAATAGCTCGTTCTACAATTGAAAATATTTTATATTCTCCAATTGGCCTCTGCAAAAGAGCGAATATTACCTCAATAAATGCCATTATAAGACCACTGACACTGATCACAGCAGCAAAAGTGTCGTAGTGCTTCATACTCCTTTTCAAAGCAAGAATTTGCTTAACAGTCTCTTTTTCTTCAATACTTCTTGGGATAAACGACTCTCTTTTATCTTCGGAAGTTATATCATATACTATTCACTGGGAATGAAGGCTGTACTTGCATTTCTTAAGGGCGGAGCGCTAATGTATTTTGGGGTTGCTGAGAAGCTGCCTTTTTTTGGAGGGCCTCCAGATGCCGACACAAGGGGATTGGAATTAGCTTTCTGCCCATCCGGCTTCCTGTCGCCTATAATTCGATTATTTTCTGCGTTGGTCAAATCTCTTACCAATGGCAAACGAAGCAGCCTTCTTTCTCGTTACTTCTTCCATATTAATTGACTCAAGGCTCAATGTTTATTGGAGTTAATTTGAACTGTAATTAATTCTTCTTCTATTAACAGAGTTTCATAACTTGTTGTGTGGAAATATTTTGGAAAGTCAATAGGCAAGCCGAATTATTGGCACGAGACGAAGAATTGAAGAATCTGAGGTGCTAGAGGATCACAAAAATCTTCGATATTTATCATTTATTTAAAATCGTCGTGGAGGGTTATTGTTAGAGGAGTACAGTAAGAAAGAGTTATGGGGCTGGTTGAACGAAACAAAACAGTTTAGGGTGGAGTAGATAGAGAGAAACCTATCAGTAGGTTACATTCAAGGTCCCAAGCATAATGTTTTGTCGTCTTGCAATTGAAATTGGGCCTATATTCCTGGTTGTCAGTTGCTAAGATAAATTATTAGTATTTCTCTCAACCTTTGTGCTTGATATTTGAACGTACCTTATTGAAAAATATTCCATCCGGAAGAAAAAAAATTTAATTCTGACGAAAACTATTTATTACAGCAATTTGCGAAGAGACCAAAGCACTCTGACGGAAGTATAACCAAATATCAGGACCCTACGTTTTGAGAACTCCTAATATTTTATCCTTTCAAAAATTTAGCTTTTCTCCAATTCAAGAAATAGAGTCAGTAATATCCCTTTTCTATTGATGTGGCTGCTGCCGAATTTATCCCACAACCTCTAACAAATTTTGCAATTTTTCCTCTTTCTTACCTCGGTCTCTCTCAAGTATTCCTCAACTATTCAAGGACCTATTTTCTTGTCCATTGTAAATCGCCTAACACATCAATAAGAGAAAGGTTTTTATTTACAGTTATAAATTTATCACTTTGAGACCTGAACAATGGATACTAAAAAGAGTGAAAAAGCACAAGATGAGAAACAAATCAAGCTGGACCTACTGTAACAACTTACTGTCATCATCTCTTGATATACCTTTCAATAGACATGGCTTCGGCTCTTGGGGGTCTACTAAATTGAAGGATGGAGCATTATTTTTAGACGAGGAAATTCCCAAACTCGGCTACCCTATAGGAAAATACTTTGCTATCAAGACTGTTGAAAAACCTGAAATGAGTTTCATTAAGGTTGCATTGCTCTTTCTCTTGCAGTTATTTTATTTAATACCTAATCTCTTCCAGTTACATGAAAATCTCGAGTCAATTGAAAGTATGTGTATCTCCAAGAACCGCAAGACTCTGGCTGTCAGTGAGAAAATCATGGGAGAAAAATATCCACAAGTTTCCATATACGTGATTAAGAATTCAATGCAGCGTGAGAAAGAGCGAACTTTTCGATACACGGAAACAAAAGCAGAAGTATTTGAGATTCTATTGCAAAGCTAATGATGGGTTTTTATTTGCAGTCGATCATCCATATGTCATTTGCAAATGAAGACACAAGATTCTTAGTATGCCTCACAGGAGATCCTGATGGTCAAGTTATCTTTTTGGATACAACGCGAATGAAAGTATCGCCTCGATTTCTATTGATTTGATAAACTGTTCAACTTTTCGATAGCCAATTGGAACTGCTGTTATTGGGAGTGGGGCAACTCGGGTGTCAGTGTGTCCATCAGATAACCACATCATTACTGTGACAGGGAGAAATATTCTCAGGTTTTTGAGGGTTCAAGAAAATTCTTTCAAACAGCTCAGTGAGGTCTCTAAGGTATACTCATTCGAAATTTTCCTTGATAAAGTGGATTTATGGTTATTATCAATAGGTCAGTTTAGATAACAACTTCACAGATCATGTATGGTTCGATAACTCGAAGCTTATTGGTATGACGCCTACTTTTTCGCATAAATATTAACTTGATTTATTGAAATTTTGGCAGTTGCGACTGAACTTGGTGATGTTTACGTGATTCAGAATTTTGAAGTGATCCAGCACATACAAACTGCTATCTACGAGGACCAAGGAGTCACTTCAATAGCTGTATTTTCTCGTGGTGTCATTTTTGGTACGCTGCAATGAGCTGGAAGTTAATTAAACTCATTTATTGAAATTTATAAGGCTCGAATGAGAGTTGCTTTTCCATTTGGCTTAAGTACGATGAAAACGAAATGGCCGCTTCTGATGGTCAATCAGAAACAGTAGTGTTCACCCCTCTCCGTAAGTGGACTCTCGAGCGACGTTCTAGAGTAAACTCTATCGACGTCAGTCCTAACGAGGAAATGATTGCTGTCGTCCTCGAATCAAATGACATCGCAACTTGCATGCTTAGTACACTCGTGCCTTCGCCTACGGATATGATGGACACAGCCAAATTCGCCAAGTTCAAGACTGAGAAAGTCAAATTTGATTACCTCTATAATGGATTCCACAATGGCCCCATCACGAGCGTCGATGTCTGCCTCCAGCGTCCACTCATCGTCACATGCTCTCAAAAAGATTCAACAATTCGTATTTGGAACTATCTGGCCAACAAGTGTGAGTTAGCAAGACGCTTTACAGCTGATGAAGAAGAGACTTTAGGCTCTAATGTTGCCGCTCCGCTACGTTGCGTTAGTATTCATCCTGCTGGATACTACTTGGCCGCTGGGTTTATAGATAAAATTCGATTTTATCATATCCTTAACGAGCATTTGAGACTATATCGCGATATATCCGTGAAAAATGCGTCGTTGCTAAAATTTTCTTCGGGAGGAAATATGATAGCAGTCGCGTATCCTCGAGGTACTAAGACTACGCAGTACAATGTTGCGATTTACAATTCGTATACGCTTGAGAATCTCTATGTAAGCACAACACCAGCTGCGCATGCCTTGCAGACGATGGATTTCTTGTGGGCTAAGAAGGACCATGTGCTCTATAGTTGCGGACTGGATGGTGTGATCAATGTTTTTAAGATAATGGAAGATGGAGTGTCAAGCACGTAATTTATTTCGGCGAAGAACGAATCAGACTGATATTATTATTTATTTTGTTTTTTTAGCCACCGAGAAATGATCGCAAATGTGAAGTTGTATTCAATGATTGAAAGCAACAACGATAACATATTTGTCGTTGGAGATGACTCTGGAACTACCATAGTGTATGAGTACCGACCTGGCTGCCAAGAGCTCGTTAAGGTAGACTTCATTGCCTTCTGAATTTATTTTTCATTGATGTGTATTATTATTTAGAAACATAAAATGCCGAGCAGCTTCCGACTAACTCAGCTCTGTAATATCAGCTCATTATATCGAGTACCAGCTATCGTTGGAGGCACAGAGACCGGACAGCTACTGGTAAGCTATACTCGCGCTATCCAGCTTTTATCTCACCCATTCTCTGTTACCTTCCCAGACGTTCCCTGGTGGTTTCAATTCGGTCCCTTACGACCATGTCCTCGGACACAATGGACCCGTCAAAGGAATCGCGACAAGTCCCGATGGCCGCTTCATGTTTTCTGTGAGTCTCGATGGCTCATTGCTCGTTTATCAAGTCACAGAAACGCTAGGAGGTAATCCAATCCTTATTTCACCATTCCCTAATCCTCATAATGTATCTATCAGGTGACGCTTTCGGCCGAAGAGAAGGTCTCACAGATCTGAAAGCCTTGGAAGATAGACTCGACATCAACCCGAAATACCTTGCTGTATCCGAAGAGCTCGCAGACATCATCCTTCTCGACCGAAACGAAATCTCTGCGTATAAGCAGGATATTAAAAGCCTCAATTTCAAAATTCAAGACATCGAAAACCAATTAGAGCTCAAACTTCAGTAACCTTAGCTGCTTTCGCCTGTTCTCTAACTTATAAATCAGTGATTTTAAAACCCGCAGCGAGAAAGAAAAAAGCGATCTGCGCGAAAAATTCCACGCTGAGTTAACCAGAGAAGCCCAGCGATATGACGAACTCCTCAAAGAGAAATCCAGCGTCGAAAAAGACACTCATAATCTGCTAAAACACATGGAAACTAACCACATGAAAGCGGTTGAGGAGCTCGAGGCATTATACGAGAAAAAATTAGCCTTCGAGAACGAGAAATTCTTGCAGCTCGAGCAAGAGCTCATAGAAGAAAGGAACAAAAATATCGATAAGATGAAGAGCTTGGAGCAGCGCCACGTCGACACAATCGAACGATTAGAAACGAAATACAAGGAGAGTTACACCAACGCTCAATCAGCCTATGAGTCAACGAAGCAGACTGCTGAGGACTTGAGACTGATCTATGAAGAAAAGCTTAACCAGCAGGAAGAAGAGCATGAAATCGAAATACAGGAACGTGAGCAAAAGTATCGTAAACTAGAAGAGCAGCTTCGAGCTGAGATGGCGAAAATCACCACTGAAAATGAAATGCTTAAACGAGATAACAAAAATGCCAATGACGCTCGAGACAATTTCGAGAAACAAAAAATCGATATGATGGCTGAAAAGACTCGCTTAGAGCAGAAACTCGCTGAGGCTTCAACGAGAATTGAGAGGCTGCAAAACCAGTTGCTGGAGAGGGAAGAAACTATGAATAAAAAAGATAAAAAGCTCCATGAGTACAAGTTTAAGATTAGTGATTTGCAGAAAGCCAAGCATGTTCTCACGTACCGCACGACGGAGATGAGAAAGAGTCTTGAACCGAAAGAAGCACAGATTGAAAAGCTCAAGGAGGAGCTGTTTAAGCTGGAAGGCGAATGCGAGATGATGAAAAAAACTGCGCAGAGTCAAACAGATAAGATACTGAATAAAGAGAAAAGAATTGAAACGTTAAATAATCAACTGAAAGAGAGCGCCGCTGCGCTTCGTGGGAAAGAAAACCTTGTGAATGAGATTGTGATGAAGATATTTAAGGCAGTCACAACTAAGGAGCCGAAGCAATGGGGCAAAGAGCTTGAGACTCTCTATCATGAATATGCGGAAGGTGGTAAGACTGTAGAGGCCCAAGCTGATCCGAAAGGAACTGAGGAAATGACTCGTCAGATTGATTATCTTGAGAAATCAATCAAGCAGATTAATCAGAGCACGGAAAAGTTGGTAAAGAGACGAGAGGAAGATATTCGTCGAAAGATGCATGAGAATTCGGATCTTATAGTGAATCTAAATGAGCTGAGACAGCAAAATAAGCTGCTGGAAACGGAAGTTAGCTCCAAGACGAGAGAATGTGAAGGGTTGCATCGAGAGAAAAAGATTCTCTTGGATGAGATTGCGAAATATAAGGTCTTATTGCAACGAGCTCAGGTAAAAAATTTGAAGAAAAGGACAGTGTTGAGAAATAAATCGTTGATTAGGCTGGACAGAAGGACCCAACGCTCCTTGTGCATAGTAGTCTGGATAAATTGCCATTGGGAGATAAGCAACCGATTGCACAGCAATTCAGTGTAAATAGCACGATGCCGCCTATTTGGAAGAAAACGGAAACTAATCCTTGTAAAAGAAACTTGATTTGAGATAGATTGATTGAATATGCTCTAGTCAAAGGAAAATTGTCCAAAGGTTCAATGTTCGATATGAAAGCACAATCTGCGAATGATCGAGTCAAATTGTTTGAACTCATGGTAATTTCATTTTTTCTTAAATCGCGAAGTTGATGCATGTAATCCTAATCGTTTAGGCGGAGATGGATGTTTGCAATCAGAGGCTTATTCAGCAAGAAGTGGAAATTAGGAATCTAAAAACGAAATTGAGGAAGTATGGATTGCTGGAGGAGGCCATGGAAGGATCGATCGAAATCCAGAGTAATCGATATCCAGTGGAAGAAGCAGAAGGCACCCTTCCTCAAATTGGTAGGCCGAGACCACATCAAATAACGACAATTAAAGAAGAAAAAATCTCAGGGGGAAAATCAAGTTCGAATTTGAGGGTCAGTTTACAGAATTTACAGAAGCAGCAGCCTCTCAAAGATAATACCCAACAAGCAGAGTTACAAACGATTGCTTTGGATAATATACAAAATATTCAAACTGAGTAGAACTTAAAGAAATATTCCCATGAGTGAATAGATATAGGTTCATTCTTGATATTTTTTATTAAGCCATATATGAGGGTTTAGATATGTAATTCTGGTCTCTGAGTGAGTTTTTACTGAATATCATCATATATAGATATATTTCAAAAGAGAGGTATCACTAACACTCGGCGGCAACACATTACCATTATACTTATATTATGATGTGTCAAACCGATTTTAAGAGCAATCCGAGATCGGTAGCCAAATAGATATGTTTTAAGTCAATTCAGTGCTACTTCCCAAATCTACCATTCCTGACAACAGGCTAGCACCTTGTTCACCCTTTATAAACATTTTTTTGATAGATCTCCAACAATTTATCATCAACCACAACGTCTCTTGTGTAAAACAACAAAAAATCATGAGATCCACATCACACTTTTGCTAACAATATATACCAAACAAGTGATTTAACACAAAAAGTCAATTAAGATGAAACATCAATGAATCTCACAACTGGTTGGATCTGCTGTTATTTTCAAAATAACTGAAATCAAGCAAAAGCACAGCAGCCATTAATAACGCTTTCTCTTCTTTAGTAGCGTTGGGAGGGAAAGTCAGACTGAACTCATCCGCGTCACTCCCAAGCCAAGTGGCTATACATCCTCTAGTTCGTTTCTCAAGCGTACTTACTGTTTCACCAGAGGTTCCCTTCACCTCAAAATGTACATGCTGGCAAGAGTCGCAAGGACATATATTGCAAATCACCCCTGTTTGCAAGCAAGAAGCCCTAATCTCATGTATTTTGCTATCATTGTTATTATACACGTCAACACCCAACTCACAGCAAAGCCAAGGGCTTCTCACCTGTCCAAGATACTCATTAGCACCTTTCTCAACATTTGTAACAGTCATGGCTGGGCGATTCCAACAGCAGCAGGTTAGGCTGTATGGTTTTCCAAGTTTCATGAACATACTTTCGTCTATCTCCTCAGAGAGAGGGTCTTGATTGAAAATCAGCATATTAAATGGACGGCAGTCTGCCCTCATACAGTTTCGAGCACACCAAGAAGATTTTTCTCTTGCTTTGAAGATGTGTCTCCCTTTTTTATCGCCATCTGTCTGGAGTGGGTAGATGTGATATTTGTTTTCTCGCTCACAGCCTGAGAGGACTTCGAGGAAATCAAATTTTTGCTTTATGAATATGCCGTTTTTCTCCGCGAGCTTCTCCCATCCCCATTTAGTTTGATACATTACGAGGTTTGAATTAGGGTCCATCATCATACCTGGCTGCATTGTCATTCCTGGTTGCATCATCAACGGCTGCATTTGCATCATTCCGGGCTGTATCATAGCCGAGTTGTCTTGGTAGTGAGCTTGCATCTTTCTCGAACTTTTTTTGCTTGAGCTTCGATCTTGATAAATTAATTATTACTCTCTTCGCTGAAAAATACAAATAACGGTCTAAGTCCCAATTACACATGTACCCGTGCATGAACCTACAAAAAAAGTGTAGAAAAAACGCAGTTTGGAAAGAATTTCCTAAGCAAAAACCAATGGTCGCTTTAAGTCACGCTTGCTTCATATATGGTTGTTTCCATATTCAATCAATGATCACAATTGTTCAATAGACTTATATAGAAAGCTTTCGAAAAGTCTACTAGGAGCTTGATACAGTGATAACTTTGAGATTAGATTGACCAGAAGGATACCCTGTAACTTTAACTAGGAATCAGCTAAGAAAAAACAGGAAAATATATTTTTCAGAGATCCTGTTAGGGTTTTTTTTCTTTACACGACTCTTACAATTATTTTGATATAATGTTGTGTGGGATTTTGCCTTTTCATATATATATACTTATGCAATATAATATGGATTCGTATGAGTTAACAGAGAAGGCAGCAGCTCGAATCTATTTGCATAGTACCAATTTACTCATTAATTTCTTAGATCTTTTCAGTTCTCAAGTTACGTTGAGCTGGTAAGGCCAAAAATGGAACTGGTCCATAGGCAGGGGAGGCTTGAATGCGGATGTGGCCTTCTTCGTAGGTGACGGCGCTGGTTTCCAGACTAACTCCAGGAACCTGTGGCAAGACGATTGGTTGGAATTGAGCATTGAATCCTCCAATAGCGAACAAGAAGAGGATGTTGAATCCTTGTTGGAATTTGTCTCCAGTGAGCTCTCCAACGTTGCTCTTTTCAATGGTGAATGGTCCGAAGGCAGCGCTAATGATATTTGGTTTCGCGGTCCAGTTGGCCAAGGTAACGTTGGCGTTGACTTCAAGAGTGCTTTGAGCTTGGACAATTTGGGTGACGTTGTCGTTGTCGAAGAAGTAGAAGGCGAGTTGAGTTCCAGCGGAGACTTTCATGGCGCCCTTGGAGATAGTGACGACTGGGTTTGACACAACCTTCAATTCCATGGTGATGTTGGTTGATTCGTTGTAGTAATTGTAGATGTTTGGAATGAATTGCTTGAGCCATTTGGTTGAGAATTTGATACCGGCTTCAGGAGGCATCATGTCGTTGGTGACATTGACTTTCATGATTCCTGATTGGAAGACTTGGTAAAGACCAGTGTTGAGGACGTACTCGCTGATGAAGGCTTGGATGTGGTGGCCGGATTCAGCGTCGAATTCAGGGAAGTCTCTTGGTGGGTTAACAGGAGGAACTGCGAATGGCTTGGTGCCGTCGTAGAAAGTTCCGTTGATGTAGACGGTCAAATAATTAGAGGTGACCTTTGGGTTCTGGGTAATTTGGTAGTCAACTCCGAAGGTGGTGTTTGGAATGACGATGAAGCCTGGGACGGTGGCAACAGCATCATCAAGAGCTGCTTGAATGGCGGTCTTGACGTTGGAGTTGATGACGCTGGAAATGATGGATTGGATTGGCCAGGAGAGGACGTAGGTCAAGGCGTGATAGACTGGCTTGAGGTAGGCCTCTGGGAATTGGATATCTAATTTTTGGATGCTGACATCAAATCTCCCGACGGTGATAAGGTGGTCATTTTCGACGGAAAGACCCAAAGCGAGAGTGGACTGGCTGGTGGAGACCTCAATAGTGGTCACAATAGGGATGAAGCCCCAAAGGGTGTAGTCGATATGGAAGCGAGCCTGGACTCCGAAGCTAGCTGAGGAGAGGAAGACTCTGCTGGAACTGAATTGAACGTTGAGGAGTTCAGAAGGGAGGGAGAGTGTCTTAAGGGTGAAGTTAGAGACGGTGAGACCTCCAGTGGTGATTGGAGGGATTTCGAGGTTTTGAAGCTTGGCAACAACTTGAGGAAGCAGCTGGTCCTTGAAAGCACCAATGGCCTTAGGAGTGATGGTCAGCTTAAGGCCGGATTCAGCAGCCGCGAATGCGGTTAGGCAGATCAAGAAGAGACAGGAGATGGTTTTCATTTTTTCTAAATTCTGTGAATTACTCGAATAGATGATTATAATTTCTCTGAGTGATTCGGAAACTCAGTTTGAGTATGAGCCAATTTTTTAATAAATCCTATTAAAATGAAAGTAATTACGCAAGATGCTATTAAAAGTAAAAGCGATTACGCAAGATGTGATTCAAAGTAAAAAGTTTTACGTAGCTGAACATGTACCACAAGAACTGATCTTCTGGGGATCGGATTAAGTAGGTAGACCCTATATGAATCTGTTAGGTGAGGTCCCTACTCTGTCTGAGTTTGGCCTAAAATACTTTTTCTAATTCAAGTAGCAAACTATAAAAAGATTCCATGCAATTTCGGTTTCCATTTTTGAGAGCATAATCCCAAATAATTCCACCGAAAAGATTCTTTACGCAAAGTCGTGAAGCAGACTCCATGTTCAATGTTTTATTCAGGGAGCAAGTTACTTTTCTATCTCGAAGCTGCACTCTATATGCTATTGCCATGAAGTAGCTTATTCCAGTAACTAAATAACATCGCGAGAAAAATGGTATAAACTTTGTTTATGAATGATGAGTTACCAGAGAGAGCTAGTTAATATGTTGGGGTGGTTTTAGGCCCCGATTTTGTTCAGGCAAGAATTTCTATTGATTTTTTTTGGATATCAAAGAGCTTTCTCAGGCTCTGATCAACAAAATTTCGATGTCTAGCAATATGATAACTATAACCAACAGCTATTTATGCGTAATTTGGATCTCGATCTATTTGTTTTACCCTTTCCAAACTACCAATAAGCTTTTAATGATTTGAGTTAAAATTAGGCCTGGCAGATATCACCGGAGGCAAATATGATTTTTTAAAGTATGAAATTGGGGGAGGGGGGTAGATTATTGTTGCTTATGCAAGATGACTATGTATGAATTAAGAAATAATCTTCCCTATAAGGATCGCAGACATCTTCACTTATTCAAACTCAACTGAGACAGGAGGCCGGCTCACCTTGATGATAGTCTCATCCATGAAATGATCGTTTTTGGCAGTAACTTTGAATTTGACTGTACTCCAGTCACCTTTTATCTGTATCCTATGGTCCTTGTAGAGATAGTATTGGATTAAAGTATTATCTGCGCCGAGTGTGATGAATCTTCTCACATAGTCCGAAGGATCCTCCTGGAACATTCTCGTTGGAGCCATTCCGACATCTGTACTGTGATATCTCTTTCCGCAAGTTGCCTCAAGAATCGGGACAGGCCAGGTGGTTCCTTCATAGTGTCCTTTATAGTAATTAGAATTACTCTCATTGAGGGTGTGATCGTAAACGATGTACACAAATTCGTTTTTATCAGGACCAGCTTGGGCAGCAAATACGACATATCTCTCGTCTACGTTGAAAAAGGTCAGCTTCTTGTAGTCAGGGAAGTAGTCCGCGAATCCTTTCACGATTTTAATCTCTGTTCCAAGGCTTGGCTCGCCGTGTGGATGCACCGTTTCGAACATAAAAGCGCTGTAAGTCTCAGCGTTGAGGATGAACTTAAGTCCGTTAGAATACTGGAACTTCGTCGTATAAATGGCGCTTAAGTACTGGTAGTCTTTGATGATTTGCAGACCGTTCCAGGCAGGAATACGCACAGAGTAGCCTTTTGGAAGCAGCTCAGAAATAGTCTTGACTGTGCAGAAGTCTTTTCTACTGGATTTAAGGTTGATTCTTCCTTTTTGGCTCTGGTTCTCGTAAGGAACCGAGCAGTACACCAAAGTTCCATCGTACGCCACAGAGTACAGTTCGAATGTACGGCTCTTGTTGTTGACAATGAGGTCGTAGCTTGATGGACGATGTGTTTTAGTCTTCATTCCCAGATCACTGTATTTTATCGCTTTGACTGGGTTGCTATATTTTTGTCCAAGAGGATAGAATTGATAGAATTCGATGAAGTTTGGTGTCTCATCAAAGGAGTTGTGGTAGACAACGATATGACCGAAAACGTCATCGAAAGTGTAGTGGATATCAGCTTCAGCCGTCGCGATCGGCTGTTTCATCACTTGGGTTCCGTTCGCGAGAGCAAGCCCGTACAGGAGGACTCCATTATCATGGCACTGAACAAAGCCGAATAAGTTATCCAGACTAAATTCACCGATGTTGACTATGGTTAAGATAGAGCAGTATGCACGAGCGACAGTGTATTTCGCAATGAATTTGACTTCGTTGAATTTGATGCTGTCTTTGTCGCGGATGGCACTATATGTGGAGATATAGCTCGTTTTCGAGACGGAATCAGCGGTAAGCAAGACAAAGATACCGTCATTCTCTTTTTTTTCGCTATTGCCGTTGGGTTTGATTGGAAGATAGTGGTAATCATAGATAGTTTCATCAGCGGAGATTTTTGGAATTGGCGTCTTTGAGAAGAAGTCGGTGCTACTCATGTATTTGAATTCAGCTTTGTCATTACTTGATTTCGTCACGGTGAGGTTATGGACGGCGCCACGGAAGAGCTGATGGTTGCTGAAATCGACAGCATATGTGTCCTTAGCCACTTGTTTCGCTTTGAGCTCAACCTCGTTCTGGAGCTTGCGGATCGGTCTTTCAGGGAAGATGACGACGACCTTCGCTTTGAAGGTTTGAGTGTACGCTGGATTAATGGACGAGGTAGCTGTGATGTGGAATCTGATAACGTCGACGTTAGTATCAGCGATTGGTTGTGTGTCTCGAGCTTCTCCGATCAGCGAAGGCTCTTTATAGATATAATCAGCCTGTAATGATTTTGAGTTGAACGAGATGATTGCGTCGGTTTTCGGGTTCTGGTCATCAAAGAAAGTGAAACCAAAGAAATTGTTAGACTGAGCTGGACTTGGAATCGATTGCCGAAGATTCTTTGTAGTAGGATCATAAACAAAGACATGGCGCACGTTGTTTGGCATTTTGCAAGTGAGGTACAGGAAGCTATTAGATGGTGAGACGGTGATCTGGCTGTCTTTTTGGAGAACGCATCCTTCAAGGTCATATTCGCCCTCAGGAGCGATGTCGGCAATGGAACTAAAATCGTACTGAATGATCTTGTTTAGTTTTCTGCTGACCAGAACGAGCTTTGGAAAAACTGAATAGAGCTCGAAGTCAGCAGTGTTTTTGCCAAAAGGATCCGCTAGAGTTTTTACGACTTCATTTCGCACGAAATACAGATCTGATCCAGAGCGGATAACTCCATTGTTGATATAGCTCCCAGGGAGATCAAACACGAAGTCATCAATCGTATTAACATGTTGGCCTTGAGCCGTGAATTCTTCGAGGGTAGCCTTCTTGCCATCAGCAGTGTAAGTATATGCATCAAGCGATGTTCCTGAACGTCTTACACATAGGAATTGCATATACTTTGGGGCAAGGATGAACTTTCGGCAAGGTTCTTTGAGTGTCACTTCTCTCAACGCCTCAGTCAATTTATCTCCTCGAACGATCCGGACAGAGCTCAGCTTCGTTGCTGGGTCATAAAATTGGAGGAAAGTAAGACCAGTGTCAGTGTCACCGTGGATTGAAACGATATTTGGAATTTTGTAAGCTTTTGGTACGGGAGGGCAGCTGATTTTTTTTTCTTTCTGTTTGAGCTGGCAAGAGTAGGTGAGAATTGTGCCATTGAGGCCGATAATGATGGTTGGGTCGATTCCTTTTCCACTTTTCTGAGTAATCACGGTAAAGAGTTGGACTGGTAGCTTTCTGAATTGATTGGGGAGAGCAAGATTGACGCTTAGTCCTCCGATGTTGTCGATCTTAATGTGAGGGTTGTCGGTTGAGAAAACTGGAGAAGTGACGGAGAAATAGTCAGCGATCTTAATTTCGAAGGATGAGCCATAGTAAACTGATGTGACTATCTCGTCTGCTTGGAAAGTTGCTGAGTAGCGTTCCACATTTCCTTGAGAACAAGCAAGGAGAGTGAAAAAGAGAGCAAGTACTAATTTGTAATGCATTGTTTCTTCGATAATGGATAGATAATCTAATTATCAAAATTAAGTCTCAAGAATTTAATTCACAAACTGGCTAGGGAGTAACCTGTTCTGCTATATTCTGAGAGAGAGTTGCATATAGTAATTTTTGATGGCTAGATTGTTCAACACATGATTTCCGAATATTTTCTCCAGGATAATGGCAATTAAGCTCAGTTGGAAGCATATTTACTCTGGAAGCATATTTGCTCTGTAAGTCTGAGGGCAGTAGTGATATAAATACTACAGATGAGAGTTTCACCTGAAACTAAAATTTCAGTGTTATAATATTATCAGAATAGGTGTACGAGGGAATGTCAAATATTTTGCAAGTAAAAAGAGCATAGGTACTGTAATTTAATAATCTCTTTGAAACGTCAAGATCTTTTAGCAAGCTCTCGGTTTAATTCAAAGGGAAACGCGAACTAGATCGTATTACCCTACATCTCTGATTTCGTTGAATGTATCAATTTCGAAAATTACAAACAGTAATGAAACAAGAAAATTCTATCTACTTAAGAGAAAATTATGAAGCCACATCAGCATTTATGATTGCGTTCCTCTTCTTTATTCATCGAACTCACTTATATTACCTTTATCTGTAGAGCACTGTGTTGTAGCATAAAGCAAATACTTTCAAATATGAATCCAATTTTCTTTTATGAGATTGATTGAAGAATGCCTAATTTTTTCAGAGCCTGTGCTGAGTCCAGGCTTTGAAGCAAACGAAGAAGATCTCTAAACAATAGAACGATTATTACTGATCGTTAGGATGAGGAGCTCGTTTTTATTTTTTAAAAACTTTAAACCAACGACTTTTTTGCCTAAGGAGTGCTCAGTATCTTTGCCAAGAAACCAATTCAAGTTTCTATAATACTTTATTTCTCTCCTATTCCTTGAAGAAAAACAATAGGAGGACACTTGTACACTCGTAAGTAAGGAACATGGATGCTGCCGTGTTACGCGAACACAGTCAGGTAGTATACAATAATGCATCGCACTTTAATTATGAGTTAAAATATCGTCATCAAGGTATGGCGCTATGTACATGACGTCATTAAATTAAAAAAAGGTAATTAATTCAAATTTATACACGACTTCGTGAGGATCAGCTCGCAATTAAACAGCTCGTAAATCCAGATACCTTCGACAGAAATAAACCAATAAAGACGAATCTCTCAATTTTTGACTCATAGTAATTCTTACGAGCCTCTGCCGAGGTCCTTTCTCATGCTCTACACAAACTGCGAGAAAATTTCCGAAAATAAGTTTCCTTTCTATATATAGTTATATAACTGAATTTCTAAAAAAGAGTTCAGAGTATAATTTCTGAATTTAACAGGAATTAAAAGCTATCGCTTGCTCATATTTCTGACTTCTGCCACAATGCTGTCTAATCCTGGAGATTCTGACAAATCTTTATGCCACGTACGTAAATTCAACCGCAAATGCCGATCCCACACCTGGCTTGGAAAAATCGATGAAGTGCAGGAAGAAGCTGAGCTATCTGATTCAGGAAGCTACCAAGAGACCTATTTAGACAAGAAACTGAAGCAAAGGAGCCTCCAAAAAGTTAAGCTAATCCAACAGAAGACAACTCTGAGTATCTTTCAAATGATTTGGGAATATGCGAAACGCCTGGCTAGACACCACAAACTCCTAACGGGAGCTTTGTTTGCTCTGTTGAATTGGTTGCTTTTTAGGTTCTTCAGACAAGGAAAGCCGGATGCTGGTGGAATGAAGAGTATCTGGATGTTGGCTGGTGTGATTCTACTGCTCTTCTCGAAAAATAATACGAAAAATAAGGGAAGTTCGAAACTGATGAAACTTGGGTTATCTGGTCTATTCATTTTGTTCTTCACGATGGATGTGGACTCTGGATTGAAGAGGGTGATCGACTAAGAAGAACTATTATATGTTGTTAAGTTAAGAGATTGAATATAGAAGTTATTCTTTCCAAAAAGGTAGGTTCTATAATTAAAGGAATTCAAGAGCAGTAAAGCTTCCTGTTGCATATTTCATATTCCAGATCAAAAGTTTGTAATCAGTATTTTCAAGTTTCATCAACTCCATTTAATATAAAATGATATAAATAACTTAATTCTGTTTCTGCTTTGTGAGGGATAGCTGGTAGTAAGCCCTTTATGAGGGAAAATGTTTGCGTCAAAGATGAGTCTTGAAAAATGCCTATAATTCGAAAAGTATTGATCAAAACACTTGTATTAGCGCAGAGCAAAGTCGCTTCACCATTGTTTCCAAGATTAGTCTTTCGATATTCTTGTGTTGAGCCATCACAGCTCAGCACAGATTTTAAAGCCTATTTTTTAGACCAGTTTCTTTGGTACTCCTGAATTTAATGATGAAGAAGGAGAAATTAAGATATATCTTCAATAAAATAAGTAAGTTGTGCCTATTTATATCTTTTTCAAATAGAATATATTATTACTCACTCACTCTGACACTTCCCATGCAGATTATATTTGTTAAGATCTATATTTGTTAAGATCTATAATTGTTGATTTATTACTTCTTAAACTCAATAACCCAGTCAGACTTTAGAGGGAGATTGAGCTTTGTAAAGTGAATAATTTTATGGCTCTGATCTTTTAGGTCAATTTTATGCTCTTTCAGGTCGAATTCAGCAGTGTTTGCAATATTCCATTGCGTAACCTCCTCTGTCGTACCACATAACGTAATCGTGGAGATTGTGCTATCCTTAATATTATCACAAATCTGATCATCATCGGCCTTTCTATTCGTAAGCTTCATGTCTTTAAACTTGAACTCTCTTCTCAGATAGCACTTCTTCTGGTACTCGAACGATTCCGTATCATCAAAGTAAAAAGTGCCTTGAGCAGCTCCTGACTCTCCAAGAGTGATAAAGAGATGCAGCGGCCTGGTAATAACGTCTTGTGAAGAGAGGAATTCCGTTGGAAGATCAGCAAGCGGAATAATCGAGCCAGCTCGAATGAATACTCCAATATTCTCTAGCCCTGTTTTTATCGGCTCATCGTTTCTCTCTATATAGCCCTTCTCATAAGTAAACCACTCTTCATTCTGCAAACCCTTATTGATCTCAACATGTCTCTGGTTCTTTTGTGTGATAGGAATGACGAGCAACGAGCTCCCTACAAAGTATTGCGAACCGTCCTTGATAAGTGATGAGGTAACCATGCTTTGAGTTGATTCCATCCAGACTGTTCTCATTATTGGGTAGCCAGTACGAACGTATTCTTCGAAGGTGTTGTACCAGTAGTAAAGCCAGCGATATCTCTCTTGTATCGTTTTGATGATAATATTTCTGTAAAGAGGCTCATATAGATAAGGTTCGCGACGTTTCACGTCGCAAGCTGAATGCGCTCTGAAGAAAGGCATAAACACACCGCTTTGATACCATCTTGTCGCGCATTCAGGGGTAGGATCTCCAGTAAACCCACCAACGTCTCCTCCGTTGAAAGACATACCGCACAAACTCGTGCTCAATGCGAGGGGGACTTGCGCAGCGAGGTCAGTAAATTTGCTGCCAGAGTCTCCGCTCCAAACGGCAGAGTATTTCTGTGTGCCCGCAAAGAACGATCGAGAGAGAACGAAAGGACGGTATTTGCTAGGATAATCACGTTCGATCATCCCCTTAAACGTTCCTTTCGTATGTAAATGACCGTATATGTTATGGACGTATTGATGTTCGACATCTCTGGGCTCACCGTTTCTCAGGAATCTGTGCTTGTTTTTAGGGTTCATAGAACCTTGGTGTTCACTGTTGAAGACAGCCGGTTCGTTCATGTCGTTCCAGGCGTGAACGTCTCTGGTGGCATGAGGGTAGTTTTCATAGTGATATAAACTAGCCCAATAGTCTTGAGCTTCAGGATTAACGAAATCCAGCCAGGCGCTCTTGCCTGGCCAGCAATTGTCTTGATAAATTTCTCCTTTGTGATTTCTAACCAAGAGCTGCTTGTCTTTAGCTTTCTGATAAATTGGGTACGTTTTCTCTGCTTTAAGATGAGGATCGTTGATTGTAATCAAACGTCGTTTGCTCGCGCGAAGTCTCTGAATCAGTGCGCTGGGATCCGGGAAACTGGTTTTGTGCCAAGTAAAATATTGAAAGCCGTCTGTATGATCAATATCAAGGGTGATCGAGTCGCAGGGGACGCGATATTCTTCTAATTTTTCATTGACTTCATCGACTTCTTTCTCATTCATGTAGCTATAGCGACATTGATGATAGCCCAAAGCCCAGATTGGAGGGAGATAGCCGAAGCCGGTAACTAAAGATAGTTGGTGGAAATATTCTCTGTAATTGTCCGCCGCCATGATATATAACTCGAGGTCTCCCGCTTGATTCAGCCAGGTGAGATTTGAATGACCCATGCTAGATTTCTCAACTTCGACGTAGGTTTCTGAAGGATTTGCTTGGAAAACGCCGACCATGCTTCGCGTTTCTTCATCTTGGAGATTCATAACAACAGGCACCGATCCGTACAACCCGACGGGTGAGAAAGGCTTATAATTTGCTTGGTCACGAGCCCAGAGTTTGTAAGGCTCTTTTGGAGAGTCAGATGCGCCGGTTGTGTCCTCGAGATAGGGATTATCAGCGCGCTCTGCAAGTCCCCAAAGATGATGAGTAGGAAAGCGGATATCGAAAAGCAAGTGCTCTCCAAACGAAAATTTCTCCTCAGGGTTGATTCTGATAACCTCTTTCCCGCTCTCATTATTGATAAATGCGAGCTTGAAAGGATTTAGGTTCATCAATACTGAATATTTGGCTTTTAAAGATGATTTCTCAGAGTCACTTGTCTCAGAGAAGTGAATGATGCACTGAGATTTATCCACCTTGGTGGTATGGGGAAAGAAGGGTTTTAGGTTAGGACGCGATTCCACATCATGATAGTTAAACCCGCTTTTGTTGTGTGGGTTGCGGATAGAAAGGTTGAGGATGCCGTCTCTGTAGAACTCGAGCGACGCTGGATGACTGACGCCGCGTTCGCTTTTGAGAGTGAAGCTGAGGCGAGTGTCTTCAGCTTTTAATGAGTCTTCAACTATATGTAATTCAGTTTTCCAGGCCGTCTTTCTGGAGAGGATTTTTTGCGCCCAATGAGAAACAGAGGGTGCATATTCTTTCTGCTTCGAGGCTTTTTTGACGAGTGGCTTGGCAGTTTTGATAGTAGTAGTAATCATTTCGCGAAAATAGTGAGCTATAAAGATATTTAATTTTTGGCTGCATTTAAGTTTGAATTTTCAGGCAATATGGCCAGTATAACGAAATTTGTGCGTTTATTTATGAAAATAGTTTTTGCAAGTTGTATATCTAATTAATGCTATCAGATTATGCATAAATTTTTACAGTCTTTTTGCTGATCTTAGCTTCCCTGGGCTGGCATGAATATAGATATGACAGTAGTTTTATGAAAGTTATTGGGTAGTGTATTTTGATGAGCCATATTGCTGAGGAATAGGTGTTTGAACTGGCTTTGAGTGTGGTGCTTTGACTTAGATGGATATTATAATAAAATTATTTTCGTGAAAGAACATTATGCCGGTTGCTCTAAGTAGATTTCATAGACTCAACTTGGAGTATCATAAGTATTGTAGCTTGATAATTCTCGAATTCCAAATCGATGATACGGATTTTTCCGAGTGTTTAGGCCAAAAACCAGATTTCTATTCTGCCTTGTAATCAATATCTGCGGGCTCAAGGGTAGTTTGAGACCATAACTCGAATCAAATGGTTTAAATTTTGTGATTGAATATTGCAGAGATAAAGCTACGAGCTATTTGTTAATCTTGAAAAATGAGTGAATTTTGATTGGAATTTATTGAATCCAAGATTTGTACGTCTAAATCGAAATTGAAAAAATTTCAATTCCTAGGAAAGAGAAATCCCCTCTTCAGTGGACGAGATGGGAGTAGAGAGTTTCTAATTGAAAAAAGCAAACTCTGTAACAACAACAAAAACAAGCCACTAGCTTCATTAGATGATTGATCTCGATGAGGGGAGTATGTCTATGGATGGTACATCATTGGATAAGTCTTTTGAACAGAAAACAGGAGATATCATCATTATCAATTTACTTTATTCCTCTTGATAAAAAGACAACACTCCCGAAAATCAGGAGGTGTCTGAGCCAATTTCCTTCGTGAATTTTATTAATCAAATAATTGACGATAGTCAGTATGACGGAAGGCTTTGAAACCCTACTCTGGAATAATACAATCACCTTTCAAGAAGAGGGACCCAGTACCCTCGTCTATGTCATCTCCTTTACAGGTTTCTTAACACAGATAGCCTCCATTATCGGAGGCTTTTTTGTGCTAGCAGCAGGTTTCATTCTCAATTTTCACAAAGAGCATTTCGGAAGAATGTTGCTCGCCGTCACCGCAGTCTCACTCATCCATTCAGTACCTCTGAAGGTGTTCGCAGCAGGACCCAAATTGTGCACGTTCGCAGGTGCTCTCGACTCTTATACCATTGTCAGTTCCTGTATCTGGGGTGTTTGCTTATGTTCTCAGCTGTACCTTGTCGTATACAAAAAGGAATTCAGCCGAAAAAAGTTGTCGTGCTTTTATTTCTTCGCCTCTCTCGTGATTCCTATCCTGGTTGCGATATTAGGAGGCATCAATAACTATTACACTTGGTGGGTCGATGAAGATGATCCAGAGGACACTGATTGCACCCACTTGGAAACAGACGCTTTTGACTCTTCACTGTTCTTTATAATTGCATTGCCAAACCTGTGCTTGGCTATCGCAATGCTGATTATATGGGGACTTTGCTTCAAGGAGTTCGATTCAATCAAGGAGTCGTACAGAACCCCAAGCGCGGAATCGTTTAGAATACTGATTTGGCTCTGTGCAATGATCCCGATCATATGGATCCCGCAGATTCTGGTGACATTGCTCGTTAGCGCTACAGTTGACGTTTCGGATTTATTAGTAGCGATATTTTACTATTTGCCATACGCTCAAGGACTGCTGATTGCTATCGTCGTGGGTTCATCCAGCAAATTCCGAAGAGGACTCAAGCAGTTCGAATGGACCGGCGCTCAAAAGACCGCGGTTCGTCCAACGGGCAATAATCCTTTGGGAATGAGTTTAGTGGTCCACGAGAACCAAAAACTTGACGAAACAGAGGCTATGAGATTATTATAACCGAATACGTTTGATTATAAAGTAAAAAGTAGGAGATCTTATAGCTGCTTTGAGTTCGTGTTATTCTATATCATTGTGATGATTTTTGAATTTAAGGCTAGCAAAAAAATTTGGTTAAAATAAGCTTTCTTTTTCAATCAGTGATACGTGCCCGTTCAATGGTAATATAGGCAATATATTGATAAAGCATCACTGAGATTATAGCAGCAATGTAGGTTTGCAAATGAATTGGCAAAATGAGATTTAAATTGCGTTTTGCTCTTAGTTTTATTAATTAAATAAGATTTCAAGGCAGGGTAGATCGAAGAACCAAGTGATGAAGGTGAGAAGTGCGATTAGAAAGATCTGCGATGGCTGCAAGATCGTCAGAAAGAAGAATAAAAAAACCTACGTGTACTGTGAGAAGGACCCTCGTCATAAGCAAAGACAGCCTTTTTCAACAATTCAGCAACCTTTCCTCATGAACCAGTCAGGATTATTTGATTACAAGGGTTATGAAGAACTCGAATTTCTGTGCAAAATGCAAATGTCTTGGATGCCTCTCGAGAAGACCAAGTTTTGATAAATCAGCTTCTTTGTAACACCTGCATAATCTCAGTTGTAAATAGAAACTATTCTGAGGTCTCATAGCAACTAACTCAAACTCGCACACATAACTTATTGGTTTCTCTTGCTGAGTCGTTGTCTTTAGTTTAGTGATCAAAGAAATACCAATGAAGCCTCTCACAAAAAAAAAAAGAGTACAGCTCTTCCCTACCAAAAAAATTTTCAGAAACTTAACTATTCAACTAATGACGCATAGAAAACCCTTTTCATAGGACGAATCATGGAGTTTGCTATAAAAAAAACTTACTTTCCTCGTGAAGGAAGTGATTGTTATCACTGATTCTTTATGTATTATACGTTATTGTGAGGAAGAAAAATCTTATTTAGTAAATAACACGTTTGAGTTTATATTCGAGAAATAATTGTGCATAAAACAAACAGAAAGCATGAAATACGAGTGTAGTGTGATTTCATGTTTGAAGATGGGTCTGTCAGGGACGGTTGGTGCATTTCTGGGTTTTTTCACGACTGTAATCGTTAACATGTGCTTGGGTATCATGGCTGTCAGCAGTCGCTTTGCTATGGTAATAATTCCTTTCATCATTGCAATTTTTCATTCTTCTCTACATGAAGTACCTTGGAATCTTATTCGTAGCCATCGGAATTCTAATGATTCACAGGATAAACAACGAGCGCTTTCGGAATTTGATAACTAAGCCGCATAAGCAAGTTTATACTGCGAGCATTTTGGTAATTCCTGCAGATCTTCTTCTTAACAATTGCAGATAATTGTAGCAGGCTGCTGTTGCTTCCTACTGAACGGCTCTACATTGAAAGGTCTCTCGTATATATTGAAGGTTCCTATCTTCGGGTATGTGGGAGCAAGCATCGAGCTGGGTTTGCTCATTGCAGCGATGGACGCAATTAATGGGATATTTAGTGTTTGCCAGAGAAACATTGACAGAGCAATTATCGATGGGAAGACTCAAGTGAATTCATTCTCTTGTGCGAAATAACTTATGAACGACTTATGATTTAGGCTATTTATATGATAATTGTCTCTGGGATTATTGGGGCTGCATGTGGTTTAACCTTCGGACTTTTTGATATTGAAGATGCGCTAGGATGGGAATTCATTCAACTCTTCGTGTTGGAGATGGGAATAACAATGCTCGTGGGAGCATTCGTTGGATTTGTGGGTGGGTTGATCAACGAGTACTTAAGGCAATCTGTAAAATGTTTTAAGAATAAAGAGTATCTAACCGAATCAATGAATAGGGCGGAGAATTCAAATTCGAGAAATTGGACAACTTCGAAGAAGAAATCTAATCTAATTACTTTAATATAAAAGTCTTAAGAAGTGTAAACCAATCTCTATTCACTTACAAAGAAGTGCTCTTTATTAAATATAGTTTGGATTGCGTGCTGAGTCTAGGTGTTTGTTTTAAATATAAAGAATGCTACCCAAAATTAAGAGATTCTCTTGATGACAGAAACTATAAATTTCTTTTTTCTACAATAAAGAGTAACAAAATGGTAATCTTTGAAACCTTGAGTTTATCGTCACCATAAAATATAAGTCATCTGAAGCATTATCACTCTTTATATTCAGAGTAGTAACAACACTAACGCTTTATAATTATCATCAGTAGTTAGAGTAACAGAATACCCACTATTACAAGCTCTATATATTATAGTACCAAAAGAAAATTATTTCTAAACACAATTGTATTTGAAACTGTTTTACTTCTCTTACCTTAAGCCAAAATACCTATTCATCTCTTCTTCTTTCTTGGGATTTCTCCAATAATATTATCATTCTCTTCTTCGATAACTTCAAAATTAAATTTTTCTGTAAAAATCAGTGGAAATGGGCTATTCTTTTGAGACGTCGTAATGGACTGGGACTTCTCAAAAGATACCTCGATACTTGGTTCATCTTGAAGAGTTCCATTTAGTTGATCTAATCCTTTTACTTTTAGATTATCCGGACTTTCGTCATTTCCGAAATTGACAAGTGAATTCTGATTCATTGAATTTGATAACTCCAAGTCCGAAGCATCTTTTATGCCTCTTCCCAAATTATTAGTTTTTAATGAATTCTCCGAAAGTTGTATCCTATAATCAATAACTTCTTCTGTCACAGCGAGATTATTAATTTTGGAGACAATCAGCTTATTATCACTCGCTATTGCAGTCTTTTTCTCTAAAATTGTAGAGACTTGATTCAACATCTTTTTTGAAGATACGCTCACAGAATTCTGGTACTCATGACCCCATTTCTTGGTTTCTTCCATAGCAACAGCATTGCTCTTCTCGGGTTCAATTAATTCTTTGGGAGGAGTACTTTGGTCTGATATTTTAGTCGCAAAACGAGGCATCCTTTCGATGTCGGTTTGCTTAAAGAGAAGTAACTTCTTCAAGTTTGTCTTCAAAGTGTTTTCTCCTTTGTAAAACACTTGATGAGACCCTTTGGATACTGTTGGGTTTTTTTGGTTTGTTGTAATGGTTGACTGAGTATTATCCTCGGTGAAATCAGAATCATGGCCTTGTTCTTTGAGAGAAACAGTATCTATTTTTTGATCTGGAAATCGAGGAGCCTTAGAATCAGTTGTGTCGGTTGTCTGAGACTGAAGTGTGACTTTCAAATTTGAGGTCGTAGTCAGAGATGATTTTGGTCCAAGACTTGTTTTCTCCGTAGATTCTCTCGGTCCAAATTCGAAGATTCTTGAAATTTTTGTTTTTTCTGGAGTCACACTTTTGTATTGAATTTTGTATGATTCATTTGCTGCGTTCCCGGCTGTGCTCAGCACTGCCGAATTATGATTGGGCATTCTCCCAATGCTTTCGTTTCCTGTGATGAATTTATGATGTAATAGTTTTGTTACATTCGGCCTCTCTTTTGGATTTTTTCTGTAGAAGATAGATACATACATGTAAGTTGCTCAGAGAAAAATTCAAAAAGGATGTATACCGAAAGCAATTTTTTAGAAAGTCCAGACATTCTGGAGAAATTTCGGAGGGGATGACTGGAGGTCGCCTGCTCTGAGCAATTTGAAACATGGCTGTTATCTAAAGAGACACAGGAATTGATTTTGATGTTTGAAATTATAGCTAAAATATTTATTACCTGACTAGTATACTCAGACCATGGAGGCCTTCCAGTCGCCATCTCAATTATTATGCAACCTATACTCCAGATATCAGAGAATCGAGAAAGGTCTTTCTGCATTATCGCTTCAGGTGCCATCCAATTAGCAGTCCCTAGCATCATCATCTTCAACAAATTGGAGTGTTTGTCATCATTTACCTTTAAGAGAATTGAGACTATCACCCTGTTTCAGGGAATAAAGATGCTTTGCACTGCCAAAATCCGCTAATTTACAGTTTCCATGGTTATCAACAAGAATATTGGCACCTTTAATATCTGTAATAATTTTTTTTTTCACACACTGGACTCGGCTTTAAAAGAGAAATAATACCTCGGTGAATGGTTCCTTGCAGATGCAAATATTCGAGACCTTCAAGAATTTGTGTGACGTAAAGTCTGATCAGCGTCTCATTCAGTTTCCCATATTTATTGATAAGAGATGCTATCGATCCACCTATTAGTATAGCGTATTTTTTTACTTTCAACGATTTAAATCGGCACTTTACCTGAAATATACTCCAGAAAGATGTTGAGAGTCGTCTTCGTTTTTTCTGTACCGATGTACCTGACAATATTCTTATGATTGAGATTACTCAATACTTCCACTTCCAGTTCTAGAGCTTTAATTCTCTATGTTGTGGGATATTTTAATTAATAAATCATAGGTCCTCTATAAGCTCAAAAAACCTCTTTGACGTTTGGTGCCTGCACACTTCCAATATGAACCTGCTTAACTGCCATAATCTCACCAGTTGTGAGGTTTAATCCTGATACAACTCTCCCAAAGGAGCCATGTCCAATAACTTCACCCTCTTTCCACCTATTAAAGCATGACAGAAATTTCGCAAATTGCTTATTAGTAGAGGTTTGACTTGATTTTCTTGTGTTTTTTGCAAGGCTCATTGATCGTTTTTATTTGTATGTTGTTCCCAATATTTCCTTTCTTTTCTTCAAAGCATTCTGGATATTTCACCGAGAGACTAATCAAATCTTCCTTGCTAAAATAACTATCACGATTATCTGAAAGGTGCCTGTATTATTTCCATTAGGAAAACCAAAAAGAGTAAGGAGACTGCATCAGATTTTATCAATTACGTGATAGTGTAAGGGCTTTCAGGTCTGACAGCAGCTTCTTTAGAGAAACATCGTCGAAATAGGTAGCCGCAACAGTTACCCATGCAAAGAGAGTGTTTAAGTGCGCAACCTCTTCAATATGCTAACTAGTTTCGTGTTTAAGTTTAATTTCTTTATTTATTCAGTCAATACTTTTTCAGAAAAAACGACTCCCTTTTTAGCGTAATCCAACAATTCCAATTTTTTTATGATATTTTGAAATTCAAACTATATTTTTCAGAAAATGATCATTCTTTTTAATATTATGCATATGAAACAGCACAAAGCAATTTTCACTTTCAATCACATGGGATAGGTTGGCTCTGAGGAGCATATTCAAGAGCATTTTTGATGAGATTCTCATACTATTTTAAATATAGTCAAGTTAGTATAATATGCCACAAAATGATCGAAAATACCTGTGAAGCTCTGGCAAGTCCAACGTCTGTGCGTAAAGAAACATAATTTGAATTCGGTTAGAAGCGAATAATTATGTGTTGTATGGTTACATTTTTTATCATCTTCAAAGTTATAGCGTTTTATTCTTTGCGCAACTCCGTTATAGAAAACCACTAGTGAAGGCGAAACTACGACACTGAAGCAGGATGAATTTAATTCATTTTGATCTCGATAATCCAGGTTACTTGTATGTGATGGCTGCCTCGAAGTTTTTTTCCATATCCACGAAGTAAACCTGTGAGAAAATGGATTGAATATATTAACTAACTGCTGAGAAGATTGAATTGAGATGTACACCACAGCCAAATTTATCCTTTATAGAGTCAAGTATGGCAACAGCGGCTTGAGAGCACACATCCCACTGATTTGCAAATAAGACGACATTCACCTTGCTAAAGTTAAGGTTTGGACCCTTCGCTGGAAGAGGTTGTTACCTTTCTTTGAGTGCAGACTCAAGCTTCAAATCGAAATTTGTGAATTTTACGGTGGATACCATCTGCTTTGTTAAATATGAATTTATTGCCTAATTCTATCTCAGAAATGTTTTAAAGAACCAAGTCAACACGAATTCTCAAAATGTACGAATCCATCAATAATAGGAGCTATTCATGAATGGAAAAGTTTTGTCTGGCTGGAGATCGTGTGATTATCGGTTGATATTCTCGTTCATCCTTAAGGGAACAAAGAGTTCTATTTATTAGAGCTACCACTATTCAGCAATTCATGTAATAACGCCTCCTTCTTAATCAATTATCAACCATCCCTTTTTTGCTAATCTCTAATGCAGTTGTTTTGTTATTTTTTTAACAAAAAATAAGAGAAACAATTTCAAAAGGATAAGTCCAATCAAGAATTATCATTCTATAAAAAAGATAACCTAAAGTCTTATCCCTTAAAAAGAATCGAGAAAAATGTCGACAACGAAATTATTTGAAAGTAAATTAACCAAACCTAAAGAATTCCTTTCCTTTGAAACAGAATTACTATTTCAAATTCTCGAATCCTTCATCCGCACAATTTAAGAAATCATTGATTATATCAAACACTCTCTGTTCATCTGTTTCGATAATATTATGCGGACCATCGTAAAAGAAGCTCATTCTTATCGGCTTGCCGTTTTCAAAAGTACGAACACTCCTTCTCTGTGAGTTTCCTACTAAACTTGCAGTACCCCTGAGCACTTGCCCAACTTTATAAATATCACCATGCTCCTTCAGCATCTGGTCTATCATTTCTGGCGTGATGAAGATATCCTTATCCGATTGAACCGCAAACACTGGGTATTTCAATCGTTGTATTTGCTGCGTGAAATCCAACATATTATCCAAACTCCTCAGCACATACAGCCGTCCGCTGATATCAATAGCATTCAACGCTAATTTTTTCTCCCGATAAGCAGGCTCTAGAGTCTTGCCACTGCAGATCACATTATAGTAGTCGAATGGTAGCTCTCTGTTCTCAGGCGGCATCTCTAAAAATACTTCCGTCATCTTATCGAAAATTCCTTTCGCCAAATGCGTTACGTAAGAAAATCCATTGAACATCAGCAAGCCTTTAATACTGTCAATGCAGCTTTCAGAAGCTCCAAGTAGATAAGCCAGAATGTTCGCTCCGTAGCCGAATCCAATAAAAAATACATCCTCTGTGAGAAAATTAATTGCCTTCTGGCTTTCGAGATAATTCAGAAGCGAATCGATCACCGAAGCCATATCTGAGTTTCGTAATTGCTCTTGGTCACTGTATTTAGTGTAGGCTTGCCCAGGGATGTTGCACAGAACGATTTTTGTATCTAATTTGTCGAGCAAAAAGCGATCGTAGAGCTCGATATATTCCATGAAGCTGTCAAAAAAGTCATGCAATATGACTAAAGTTTTCGTATTTTTCAATGGGCGTGAGTCATTCATATCTCCCTTTGGCGAGTTAAGGACTAGAAAAGGGATTCCTACTTCATAGTCATAGACGAAGAATTGAATCTTTTTCGCCTTTGGACAGCTAGGCATCTTCTTTTTCGTACTCTCACAAAACTTCTCTAACGAAATTGCGAAGAACTCGGTTGTATTTTTTTCAAGAGTAAACGATGTGGTTGGAGTTGTCATTTTATGTGGAGGAAGAATGCGCAGGTGCCCAAACTGTAGATATTTGTGATAAAGTGACTCGATTTTAAACGGAATCCCTGTAGTTTTAATCACTTTGCTCTCTGGTGGGAAGCTCTCCAAAGATTTTTTACTTTCTTCCCCAGGTGAGTTTCCCCTCAGTTGAATAAATTTACGTTTCTCATTCCTATTCGTCGGCGTGAATTGCCTGAAATTCTGCTCAAAAGCCACTCTTGACACTTTTCCAAAACTTTCATGCAATCTCGAGTCTCCTAGAGGAGTTCTCTCATCTCCTTGCGAAGGAATTCTGCGGTGGACTGCTCCAGCTGAAGGTGACCGAATGTTATTTAATTGCGTTAGCGTTGCAGCTGGAGTTGAAGTGAACATTGTAAATAGGTTGTTCATGCTTCTTATCTTTGTAGTTTTTGTGGTCGCAGGCTTTTGAATTGTTGGCACGCTCTCGTTTAATTTCGTGTACACCATCAGTCCCAAAGCCATTCGGCTTCCGTTAGAGATCTGTTCGTTCTTACTCTGAACTTTGGACGGTTTTCCAAAAAACCTATCGCCTCCGGTCTTCGAAACAGGCCTACTAGCATACACACCTCTCTTAAACGCGCCTGCTAAGCGAGCAATGCCAAAATGTTTGTGGTAGTCTAGCACTGAAAATATTTTATCGAGGTCTAGAGCCGCTGTTGTAGTTGACTTTCGAAGACTATCTTCCTGAGTAAGATGCCGTATATTCGAAAGCCTTTGCTCTCTATCCATACTGCTTTCTGTTTTCTCCGTTCTCATCGAGCTTCTAGCGAATCGACTATGCCGACCACCAGGCGACTCAGAGTTTCTGGTGTGGAGTCTCGATGCGCTTTTCGTGCTCAAGCGCTTTTGAAATTGGCTGAACTCTGCCAATGATTCTTGATGTTCCTCAAAGTATTTGCTCATTATACTGTAGATAGTAAAACAGGTCTTGCAGACGGAAAGATTTCGGTAAAGGTTGTCGAGGTTTGAAAACTCTTTCTTGTGGCCTATTTTCTTTTGAATAATCGAGTTTATCACATCTTCCATCTCTTCAAGTTCGCATCTATCGACATTCTGAAGGGCTTGAGGGAAAATGAGGTTTTTGCGTAAAACCTTCGTGGTTTCAGCGATCCGCTCGCGACACTTGACTTTGAGGAGTCGTGGGATTTTAAAAGGGATGTTGATGAAATCTTGAAGGCGTTCTTTTTTCACAATGGTTATTTTGGTTCTTAAATGAGCAGGTATATCATACGAAGCTTTATCGACGCTAGCGACGTAAAACTCACAGAAGTCGCCTTGACAGACAGGAATTACCATCCTCGCGAACAGATTGGTTGACATCGGGCGCTTTCGGATCGCTGTGACGGCTTCTTGGCCTTCTTCCACCTTTAATACGTTTGGGTCTTGATATTTGAATAGCGGGACTTCCTTATTCTGGACGAAAGTGGATTGATAACGCAGAAGCGAATTCAAGTCGATTTTGCCTCCGTCTGCTTGAATATTCAAGCGGAGTTTCTCGGTGTCGTATTCACAGTTCTCGACAAGATCAAACAAAAGTTCCTCACATCCAATAAAGACGATCTGCTGTTTCGAATTCTGTAGATGCTTCACAATTAGTTTTCTTATTCGAATCTTGTAGCTTTTCTCAATGAACTGCACGAGTTCTTTGGTTTTTTCTTCAAGTTTGGCATTGAGCGCTCCATCGACGCTCTTGTAATAGTGACGAGGAGTCACTTTATTGATATAGCCTCTTATCAGCTCTCGCTCCAACCTCAAAGCAGGAATGTTCTCATTACTAAACAACTTCTTCATGACTGGATTTCCAGGATCGCACGAAAAATCCTCTTGGTGCGAATTAAAACAGAAATCGATGTTCTTCCTCACCACGCCCGGATAGTTTGGATTCTTTTCCACCTTGCTCCACCGATCCGCAGCCAATGTCGAAAGCTTCAGGCCTCCTTTCTCTCCAATTGAAAATGTTTTCTTATAGAATGCGAATATCGGGAATGCTGATTCAGTATCGTTCCTGTAATAAGTGATATAAGTATCTCGAGAGTAGTCTGATTTTCGATTGAGGTCTAAAATTTGATGGATCATAGAGATTTGTTGAGGACGATCTTCAAGTAATCTCAACAACTCGAGCCCACTAGCTAGAAATTTCTCACCATCAGTGCACCTAATGAAGTGAATAGGGTCATGTGCAGGCTCTTCGAATTTGAGCCTCTCTATTATCTGAATTGGGACTGTGCAAGTGTCGACTTCCTTTGCAAGTGGTGAAAACCTCTTGAAGATGTCGAGAGAGTTCATATATTTAGGTTTCCTCATGAGAATCTCATTGGAGGCATCTTTGTGGGAGTTGAAAAACCAGTATTTGAATTGCATCTTTGACATAATGATCGTTTCAGGGATTAATGTGGAGAATTTGTTGGTTTTGCTGGCGAAAAGATCAAAAAACCGCAGTTCGGATATTAGTTTGTAATAATTTTTGTCTCTTTTATCGGTGAAAAGCTCTCGAATGCTGGTAACATTCTCCATCTGGTGTTTGAGTCTTGTTGCCGTTTAGATAGTTATAAAATTTTATATTGATAAGTATATTCTATTTTTCTTCGAATCTGGCTGAGTTCCAAAGTCAAAAACCCTGAATGAAGTTCTTTTCATCTCTATTGATACCTTCAGCCCGACCATCTGTTTCCTATTCCAGAAAAAGTTTGATGCAAATTGGTGATTAATGGGCTCAACTCCTTCATTACGTATTTATTCATACTCTGTAAGCAGTTACAAATTCAGGGAACATCTACATAATTCTAGAAGCCTTTGTTTGATCATAATGGAAAGCCTACTGGCAGATATTTTTTTCATCTTAAAAACTCGCGATTCTATTATCAGGTCAATAGTTGATGGTACTTCATTTATTCTGCACTACCTATTAGAATCTTGATAAATAAATTCTCTTCCGATAAAAGCAGACAAGATATTAAAGATCTATTGAGCCTTAGAACGTAGAAACAATGTTGAACATCGAGCCCCAGGAAAAATCGAATCTTCTCACTCCTCGCATTAAACTCACCCATTCAGATTTTCACCTTATTTCGGAAACTTCACTCTATCATCTCTATGAAGCCAAATCTCTTTATCCTCCATACACAGTGCATACTATCCGAGCTTTTGATTCTAATTCCAAGTTCGCCAAAGAGAACTACGACGTCGCTGCTTCCCTCTTCATCATGGAGTTGCTTCATCTCATTTCGATTGACCCAAATTGCGTCCAAGTGAATTCCTTTGAGATAAGCGATGGTGGCAAAAAAATGGCATTTGCAACACTACCATACACTCCGCTCAATCACCAGCAACAGCAAGACCAATCTTCAAAGTTACCCGATGAAAGCTTGGATAGAACATCTGAGTTTGCTGATATCAAATCCATAAAAGATTTGATCGCAGATGTACTGTTGGATGTTGAATTCCTCTCGACCGAGCTTAGAATCAGAGATTGTAGTAGTATTCTCACTCCTACAAGCATCTACAGATTCAAAGAAAGTGGAGCTTATTTTCTTGGAGATTGGTTGACTGCGATCATAGGTGATAATGCGAGGCCTATCTTAGAAGTATCAACCTTATCCACCTCTGAGTCAGCAGCTACTCAAGTTTTTTCACAGGAAATGACAAGTCTAGGTTTGACTATATTTGAATTGATCGGTCTGGACCCTGAAAAAGTTAGAAGGATGAGAGAAATGGAGGCAAAGAAGGATTCTTTGTTTGATACGCTAGTAAAAGGCATTCTTTTGGGAGATGAACTGGGATCCAAAGATCTTCAGGAGCTTTTAGGAAGAATGCTGCATAAAAATCCGAATTGTAGGCCTAATCCTGAGGAGTTTAAACTGCAAGAGAGCGTCCGAAGAGCCAAAGTTCCTCCAGAAAGCAACGGCTTGAATATTAGTTTGGAGTATTTCTGGTTAAGTGACGACGATTTTGATGTTATAATGAAAAAAGTCCTAAATAAATGGTCCAGTTTGCAAAGCCTCAATTTAAGGAACAACCACATTGGGGAGAAAGGAGCGGCAAGTCTTGGTCAGAATGCCACCTGGGAGAACCTCACTTCACTAAATTTACACTCGAATGAACTAAAGAGCCAAGATCTTGCTGCGTTGATCAAAAACACGTCATGGAAAAAGCTCAGTTCACTTGCTTTAGGGAACAACAATATCGGAGCAGAGGGAATCGCGTTATTGAGCCAAAGTCTTAACTGGCCGAACCTTTCGAAGTTGGATTTATCATACAATAGCTTCAAAGAGCAAGGCGCGATCGCTTTGAGCAGGAATAACACTTGGGCGAATCTTACAACACTCGGATTGTCCTCGAATCGAATCGGTGACAAAGGAGTCGGCGCATTGATTAAAAATACAACGTGGAAGAACCTGTCAACGTTAGAATTAGCAGAGAACGATATCAGTCCAGAAGGGGTCACATTATTAAGCAGCTGCAATAATTGGAGGCACCTTTCGGCACTAGATTTGTCTTCAAATAACTTCGGTGACGAAGGCGTTGAGGCTTTGAGCAAAAATACTTCGTGGAAGAAACTCACTTCATTGGACTTGTCCTCAAATAAACTAGGAAAGCAAGGAGCAGTTGCTTTGAGCAAATATATTTCCAGAAAAAGTTTAACAGTGCTCAAGCTAAACTTCAATGCGATAGGGCCGGAAGGAGTTGTCGCACTTTGCAGCATCGATTCTTGGACGAATCTGAGAGTTTTAGAGCTTGCTTTTAATGGTATTGGAGATGAAGGTGCAAGAGCATTGAGCAAAAAGCACTCTTGGGGTTTACTGACATCATTAGACCTAGGACAGAATCATATTAGTGATCAAGGAGCTGCGGCGTTAAGCAACAACAATTCCTGGAAAAATTTGACTAAACTGTTGCTAAGTGGTAATAATAACTTAGGGAATTTAGGCGCAAAAGCATTAGCTAGCAACGATTCTTGGAGCAGCCTTGAAATACTAATGTTAGATATGAGTGGTTTGGATGATGAGGGAGCGGTGCTATTGAGTAAAAATAAATCATGGAAGAATCTCAGAATGCTGGGGCTATACTCGAATAATATCGGTGATGCGGGCGCTATCGCGCTAAGTGAAAATAAGACCTGGAACAAACTTGCAACACTTGATTTGGGAGACAATCTAGTCGATGAACAAGGACGTAAAGTATTAGAGAAGAGATGGGTCGACGCCAAAATATTGATCTGAGTATAATTAAAAGAAAATGTTAAATGATTTCTGCTAGCAACAGATCAATAAATTCTTATTAAAAACGAAAGTTCCTGCTTATATCACCATTTTAGCGAAAGTTATGATGCAAGATGAATCTTCTCTTTAAAATTTATTGACTATGTCTTCATACGTTGAAGCCAGAAAATCTTTTCTTTTGCAGCAAATAGTATTTATTCAACCAATAGTAAAGTTGCATCTCGGATTGAAATCTAAATTTTTCTCCCTACAACTTTCAAAATTACTTGTTTTTCATTGCCGTTTATCCATTTGTGTTTTAATGGTGCTGCTTTCTTTCGGTCTTTGGTTTACCAATTAATTACTGAGTTATTGTAATTGCGAAAGAGATCTCAGGCAGTTCAATTCTTCAACACGAGTAATTACTTTTTTTATCCGCAAGTATTTAAGGTATATGTAAGTATTTTGAGTATCATCCCTTAAGACACTTCTTAGAACTATAAGAGATCTTGAGTTTCCTCTTTATTTAAATATGAATGATAAGAAATTACTTTGGTTTTTAAATAATTGGCTTTGTTTGCTATTCTACTCGTATTTACAAGATTAGCCTTTAGGTACAACTTTTGATCTAATGCTCAATATACCATGTAAGTTAATATCAACAATCAAGTTGCTTTGATACCTTATTTACCTTAAAAAACCTTTCCCAGTTTAGCTGCTTTTGTGATATTCTATTTTTGTGACTAAGACAGTAAAATTACCATTACTTGATCTGGTAGTAGTAGTAGTTTATTAGGAAAAAATCTACTGTATCATCTCTCATGTTTTTTATTTTTTAAAAAAAAGAAATTACAAACAAATTTTAAAATTTGTTTAACTAAGCTAAAATATTACAAATTAGCAATTCAAAGTTCTTACAAGTGAAAGGAAAAGCAAAAGTCAAATCCTACATTGATGACTGATCGCTCACATTCAATCCAAGATAAAGCATATTCAGAGATAACTACAATAATATTCAATGAACTTCATAAATTTATTCTACTTTTCATCTGCCTGAAATTTTTTGGTTGCTTCGGCAGCAAATTTGATTTAAGAAAATGCAGACTATTTTTCTCATAATCCTTTCATCCCAGCAGCATTTCAGAGAAATGACTAGAACAACAAAATTGTGAGTTTCATTCTGAATTAAAAATAGTGAAAATCTTCTTCAACTCTAGTTAAAATTGATTAGCAATTGAAGTTAAATCCAATGGAAAATGTCAGAAAGCACATGCATCCGAGGCTCTTTGAGGAATATAATATTGACAGTACATTGGAAACAAAAAACATGTCTATTTGGGTGAGAGGAACACATTTGAAAACACAAACACCAAGAACAATTGAGATTTTGAACCTTGACTCTCGAATTTGCCAAGCCGATCGTTTTTATTGCGTAGAAGCGTTCCTTCGGAAAAGCATGACATTGAGACAGATTCAGAATCGTCACTGCCTTCAAGTTCTCGATGCTGGGTTCAGCCTTCATGATTCAAAGGCATTCATTGTATTTCCTTATTATCCGTCTCTCAGAACCATCATAGAGGCGAAAACGAAACAGATAAATCTCAGATCGTTAGTAAGAGATGTAAAAGCAGCATTGTTGCACGCCAGAGATGAGTATGGTATTTGCCATGGAAATCTGAGACCTGAAGTTATTTATTATCATGATGCTGAGGACAGATATATCGTTTCTGATTTTAGCATCCCTTATAAAATTCTTGACAAGAACGAAAATAAAAGTGACACACTGTTTGAGCATTTGAAGGAGTTTCAGAAAGTTCATCCGCCTTTTGAGCTCGCGCAAATGACTGAAGTTGATGAGCAAGGCTTAAATATTGGACCAATCGATGTTTTCTCGCTTGGAATAGTGCTTTTGGAATGCATTGGCATCAGTCAGAAGGAAATTGCTGGTTTGAAAAATTTTGACAAGGTGGATAATTATGAGATCTATTTGGATGGATTGAGGACGAGAGCTCAAAAGCTCGTCAAAGACGAAGGTATTATCAAGATGTTGCACTCTTTACTAGATCCTAACCCTAATATGCGCATCCATTTGGAAGATATACAAATTGAGTCACAACTCCAGGAAAGTTCGCTCATTCAAAGTAAGTTCATTCAGAGTGAAAGATTGGCTGGAGTAACAAACGAGTCGATTCCTATAGCAAGTGAGATTTCAATGAGAGCTGAGAAAAATGATTTTATGGCCACTTCAACTCAACGTAAACAGACAAACCCAGAATTTCAGAATGAGAAATGGCAAGAAAAAGTGAGAGGGGCTTTAGATGACATACCAATGATAACGTCAGAAATATTCAGTCCGAAGAAGCCAGACGTGAAAGAAAATCATCTCAATACAAAGTCATTTTTGGACTCAAGAATTGAACAAATTTCCATGACTGAAAGCGTTATCGAAAAACCGAAAGGAGGTCCAAGAGAAGATTCCTATTTAAAAACTGTAGACAACAACCAGTTGTTGGAATCACGTCACGGCATCTCAAGATATTATAAAAAGGCGAGCGATACTGAGTTTGGCATAATCAGTGAGAACTCCAATGAAAAATATCTGAAAAAAACTGATTTTTCGAGAAAAAAGACTTCCATTTTCATCGGATGGGGAAGTAAGCGAGATTCCCAAGAATTTAGATATTTATCGTTAACCAACAAAATAGGTGTAGTCCACACTCTTTACTCCGTTCCTCAGAGTCCGCTCATAGCTATAAAAGGGAGGAATAACGTAAATTTCGTAAATACCACATCTGTGGATATAGTTGGAAAGATTGGATCTCACAGGTACGGTTCACCGAAATGTGCACTAACCCAACCGAAATAGTTCTTGTTTTGAAATGGATATCAGTCGACAAGGAGGGGTAGCTCTCGTTGATGACAATCAAATCGTAACAACAAGCATTTCAATATGATATTATTCAGAATAGGCTCTTTATAGTGTAAAATATGGAGATCGAGAACCGATTCAACAAATAGGCAATGTTTCGCTAGTAAAAAAAATTGTTAGTATTGGGATCATCTAAATGCTGTCGAAACAGCTTGCTCAAAGAGTTGAAAGTCTCTCTTGGAACTATAATGGAGAGCTAGTTGCTGTCTTAACAGAAAAAAACCTTGCAGTCTGTGATCATGAAGGGACAAGAGCAGTTGTAAATATTGGTAACTTCTTATTATATTCCAGAACAGCACTTACTGATGCATTCTCAACAGAAAGTTCGACTACTTCTCGCAGCATTCGATGGGCAACGCCAAATAACCTAGTATGTTTGGTTGAAAATAATAAGTTGCAATTTTATGATGGAGATCGCTTGAAAAAACTCACAACTGTAGAAAGCAAGCCCAATGAATCGAAAATTCAAGTCTTAGGTAAAGGAAACAACCCTATGATTATTATTAACATATTTTTATGATTCAGAGTCGATTAATCACGTAGAATGGAGTGCTAATGAAAACCTTTTGCTCGTTTTCGGAAATGAATCCATTCGGTTGAAAGATATCAGAGATCCGCAGAGAAATGTTGCAGTGTGCAAGGGTAACTCGAACAGATTTTTCTTTGTAGGAATTATAATAAAATTAGGGCCATACACTTCATATAAATATGATTTTGAACGGGATCTTTTAGCTGTAGGTGACAGCTTTGGATGTGTAACTATTTATGAGGGTACAGGACTTACTGAACAGATGAGAAGCTCGCAAGTATTCAAAGGTAGATTACAATATTTGTCTATTTTGACTAGATTCATTTACATATAGGACCAATAACGAACCTATGCTTCACGTGATCATTGGATGAAGCTATGTATCACTTTTTTTTTTGGATGCATTATCGAAAAGTCGTTCATTAGCCCAAAAGACATTTATGGTAGAGTTATTCAGCAATTTATTTGTGTGTTTTAATACACAAGAACTTGCAGTGTGAAATATTTATTTGTCATTACTCGATAAAATTTTTCAAAATACCCACACACTAGCCTTCTCTTATCCCAAACAAAGCAGCTACTTGCTCCTCAAAAACTAACTTTGACAGCTAGGACCACTTTAAGAAATAAAATACCGATTTTTTATTTCCATGTATATTAAAGTTGATTTCTTTAACAGAAGACACCCCCTAAGAGGCACCTTGTGCTGTCAATTGAACACCTCAGCTGTTGATTCGATTTTTTTCGCATAAATACTAAAAAAACGCTCGACTAAACCGAAAAGCAGAAGAAAAATGAGAGATGAGTGGTGTTTCCTTATTTACAACCATATGTTCTCTTATCAGATATTCAAGCTAAATAGCGGTCTGCGACGAGTTTTGAACCTCTTCCTTTAGTCTCTGCTTGAAAAAAATGCCCATTTTTTCATCCATTCATGCCAATCACGACTTTTCTGACTTCCTTCCAAATTCGACAAGAACACATCAAGCCTGTTCTCTGAACCCTTCCAAGACAAGGTAAACCCGAGAAGACAACAAAAAATAAGAAAAACCTTGCTAGTTAAGCTTAAGAACATTAATCGTTTCCATGTACAAGAGAAAAGTTTCTAAAGTGCATGTAACCTAATACACAGGATGCAAAAGGCCGTTTTGACTTTATAGTTTCTTCTTAAACAAAGTCATTTTATTTCTCGGTTCAGGCATTCATGACATCATTTAAATATCAGATCAAGTTTGAAAAAAGTGAGTCCAAATTTAGTTACGTATAATTAATTTATTTTTTTTGGTGATTGATGCACGGAAACTCTTCTTCTCCAAATCCAGGGTAATCGTTTGCGAAATCGCGCTCTAACTGACTGTTCTGATGTCTAGAAAAATCTTTGTAGGAGGATTAGCTCCTTCGACTACCATTGGTAAGCATTGCTATTGAAAACCTATCTTATCAGAAATTCTACAGACCAACTGAAGAAACATTTTGGGAAGTATGGGAAGTTAACTGACTGCGTCATCATGCAGGATAAATCCACAGGGAAGTTTCGTGGTTTTGGCTTTGTAACCTTTGAAAATCCAAACGTTCCAGCTCGAGTTTTATCTGAAATTCAAGTTATGGACGGAAAAATAGTAAATTAATTTTGTTTTCAATGACTAATATATCATTCCGTGAAATTAGATAGATTGTAAAAAGGCCCTTGCACGCAATAAGAATGAAACCTCCCAACCTTGGCAGAACTCCCATGCTACTCATAAAAATTCTAACAAACACAGCGAAATTCAGAAAACTTCCTCGACAGCCAACATTAACTCTAATTCATACCTATCACAGAAACAAGAATTAACTGGAGATACGGTTCAGATTAATCCTAAGGTGAATAGCAGAAGGCTCTTTGTCGGAGGGTTGCCTCATACCATAGACGACGAAAGCTTCGAGCAGTACTTCCAGCAGTTTGGTCCAATTGAGAATATCACAATCATGAAGAATAAGAAAACTGGGAAGGCTCGAGGGTTCGGTTTTGTTACATTTGTCAATCAAGAGTCAGTTGATTATGTGCTGCAAAACGTTGATCAACATAAAATCCATGGGAAATGGGTAAATACTGAAGTGTTATATTTAGCTAAATCTCGAAAAAACAGATTGAATGTCAGATCGCTGAGCCAAATCCTCATCCGGAAACAACAGACAGTAATAGTCCGAAGTTGTTTATCTCGAAATTGATTGATCAAGATAAAGTTTCTGAAACTAATCGAGACTCAAGCAGTCTCAATCTACTCCCAGAAGAGAAACCGCAGCAGCAGTTCAATGCGAAATTCAAATTGGAGGATGTCCTCCAGAAACAGAATCCAATGTTCTTTGAGAGGTAGGATGGATTCCACGCAATTTCTTATACGATTAATAGGGATTATGGGTCTGTCAATCTGAACACGCAAAAATGGGTTGAAACCGAACAAACTCAACTCCCGCAGCTGGGATTGTATTATCCAAACAACTACCAAATGAATCAGATGGGACCTCAAGAAGGAATGCAACCAAACACTTTTGGTTACAAACAGCCTCTTCCTCAAAACTTCCTCCCTGGGAACTCTCTACCAACTAGCTGTAAACATTTCTACTCGGCACAAACTAAATTTTTAACCACTAGCCCAAAGTTTTCGAATGAAAAATCTGACTGGAAATGCTGAAATTCAACCGCAGTTTCGACAAAGCTATAATCCAATGCAGCAACAGCAGTATGTCCCGTTCAGTCATGCCTCTCCTAATGGGATATGGGATGCCAGCTTGACGCCAACCAAGTTCCCACCTCAAACTCAGCCGAATCTGATTAGTGACTCAACTGATAACTATAACTATGGGTTTATGAAAACAGATCCTAGCAGCCAACAGATGCCAATGTTTTATCCGTCTCAAGAAGAGCAGATGAAGCCACAGTACCCGATGAATATGGGATACAACAACAACTTCCAGACTAACACGAGCGATCCGTTGCTCCTTTTGGATAAGTCTCTTGTTTCGATGATTGGACAGACTCAGCCCCAGAGCCAGGAATGGGGGAAAATCGACCCGAAATATTACTCTCCTCGAATGTTTTGACTCAATTACGTATTAAAGTTATTCCAATCGTTCGGACTTTTGGAATATGGACAGGCTTAAGTTTCTAAGTTATCGTAAATACATACATACCTACCTAAAGTTACTCTGCACATCAGTGTTTTTGATAAATAAGGAATTGTTTACGCCAGGAGTTAAAGGAAATTTGATCCATATCAATACTTGCTTAGGGTTCGCATTTCGTAATATGAGTCTATGAATCTTCTATTATAGTATTTTCGATAATGTTTAAGCGGTTCCAACTTAACCCAATCAAAAAAATGATACCTAATTTTTGTTTACGGTGCAGAATACGTAACAGAGCATTACTTTTTATTTTCGTGGTAGCCTTTTGAAAATAGTGGGCACCTATATATTCTCTCTTCGATGATCAAGCAACCTTAGCTTTATTCTCATGATCAGAATGTTGGTGAGCAAGCATGTCATTCTACTGCAGAGTGCCTTTCACCGTTGTTCTAACTTTTTTGTTTTATTTTGAGTGATAATATTAATTTCTAATTTTCAGACTGGCGCAATCATCATCAAATATCAATTACAAATGAACTGATAAATTTAGATTGGATATCTTATCCCTCAATAAATGGAAGCTATTCCTGCTGTCTAAACAAACCATAACTCCTTCCATTGGTTGTATGAATAGGACACCAAATACTTCTTAAACACCTTTCTCATGAATCTCTTTCTTATCACGAAGTCAACGTTCAGGCTCACCCCTTTGTACTCTTTACGTTTAATCATCATCAACTTCTCCAAGGCAAAGGAGCACTCCTCATTCTCTCTTCTAAACGTTGATTGTATATGCTGGAAGTCACCAAGCCCGATTCCCTTCACTAAGAAACCAGCAGCGGCCGCGAGGTTGTCAGTCTTGCAGAACATATCAATAACGCCTCCGGTAGCGGTGCTGGCCTTCTTCTTTCCATGAGCAGCCTTCTTCTTTGCGGAGTCGAGCACCAAGTTCTTGTAAGTGTTGAGGAGGTACTCGCTTGCTTCAGATTCGATGAAAGGTGATTTATATCTCTTAGAGGTGAAAGCAGCCTTTCTATCAGCGTTCTTAGCATGAACTCTGTTCTGAACGTACAAGCAGAGGAATTGCAAAGGAGTCTGAATACCCAAGTATTCGAAGGTTTCATACTTCTTAAGGTCGACATCGGCTTCAGGGTAGAAGATCTTGATCCATCTTGCGATATCTCCAGCAACCTCTTTAAGAAGCTGAGTGTATTCTTCTAACGCTTTGGCTTGGACACCAGTCATGTCTTTCAAAGTTTTAGCTGAGATAATTTCATCTTCAGAGATCTTCAAGCTGTTCTTGACCTCAGCTTCGGCTTCTCTGGTGTCAGTCTTTGTTTCAGTCTTGTTTGTCTTGACTTCTTCGTCGGCTTTTGTTGTTGGAGTTGGTGTTTCTTCTTTCTGAGCTGAACCCATTGCCTGTTCCAAAGACTTTCTTCTGGCTTTATCCTGAGGTGTAGCGAGGCCTTCGTTTTCTAACGCTTCAAGGTAGAGCAATTCGTACTCAGCCTCAAGACGTTCGGAGGCATCAAAGGTTTGAATGACCTTTTTAGGGGCGCCTCCATTGAGTTCGTTCAATTTTTCCTCAGCAATTGGAACGTATTTGGCGAGGTTTACGTTTAAGGTTTCTCTTAACTTATCTTTGATGATGTCGGCGTTCCAGTCTTCCTGTCTTCTTCTCAAATCTTCCTCAATCATGCAAACAACCATCTCATTTAACTTCTGAAGGCTTGGTTTTTCGATTAATCCCATGCTGGAGAACACGTAGATATGGGCAAGTAAGAGACTGTTATTTCCAACGTATTCGATCGTTCTGAGAGCTCCGTCGCTCAAGTATCCTTCGTATACCTTTGTGACATCCTCCTTAAAGGTTCCTCCGAAATCTGGTTCCATGTCATCTCTGATAATGGCAACGCAAGTGTCCATCAAGATAGTTCTGAGCTTGCTGTTAAAGTGACTCTTTGGGTTCTTGATGTACTCTTCTAAAGCCAAGCCTGTGAGCATGAATGGCAAAACCTTCTTCTGGTAGTAGTTGTAGCCGACTGGATCCAGTGTGATATTCCATCCGAGAAGTGGCTTCATGAGCAAGGTAGCAACCTGCCAATGCTCAGGGCAGATATAGATAGGAAGAGCGCCAGTGATTTTCTCGTGGGAAACACCTGTCAAAATTTGGCCTTCAGCGTCTTCGGTGAACCCTCCAGAGGCTTTAGGGTTAAGTCTAATCGCGTACTTCACACTGTCGAGGAACGAAGTCGCACTGATGATCGTTGGGAAAATCTTTCTGACATGGACACGAGTGGCATCAGCAATAGCGGTCTGTGATCTTGTCATATCGAAGGTAATGCAGAGACAATCCTCAGCCTTGAGAGCCTCGACGAAGTTGTAGCATGTGAGGATGCAAGCTCCGTATTCTTCGATTTGGCCCTCGTATTTCTTGTTAAGAGCCTCAACATCGAGGGCATCGGCGATTTCCTTGACCTTCTTGAAGGCTTCGTTGAGAATTGGGACTGCTTTCTTAGCGTTCTTATCGAGTTTCTTCAAGAGACCTTGTCTAGTAACATCTCTGTAGGCCATGGAGTTGAGCATGGCGATCTGCTCGTTGCTGATTTGGTTAATGAAATTGGTTTTGATGAGGTCATTGAAGGTATTGAGAAGGTTCGTGATTTCTTCGACAGTTACGAAAAGAGGCTCTCTTTCAGCGATTTTCAAGCGGAAGATGTCCTTAGTGTTATTTTCGACAATTTTTCTGTATTCATTGAGCTGCTTGTCCAGGACTTCGACTTCCTCCTTCTTGATCTGTTTGTTGGAGACTCTTTGGGACAGCTTTCTGAGGTTGTTCTGGATATTTGTCAATGAAAACTTGACCTTGTCTGCAGGATTTTCTATTTCACCGAGAGTTGGCTTGAGGGTATGGCTTTCTTCAAGAGTTCCACTTCTGATCTTCAGGATGAGACTGTCTTTCAATTTCAAGAATCCCTCCAAAGTCTGATCGAAGAAGACCATGCCTCTGAATTTAGAATCCTCAAAGAGGTCGCCAGCGTTTTCTGCTTGGAAATGAACTCTTTGAGTCGAGTTGTTAACTGGGTCATAAATTTCTGCACCGATTCTTTTCTCTCCAAGGAATCCAGTAATTGCTTCCATGCACTCTTTGATTTCGCTGCTTGACTTAACGTACTGGAAGGTACCTTGTCCTGTGCAGGCTCGGGTCATTTCGGAAAGAAGAACGGCATCGTGGTCGCTGGAGAACCCAATGGTGTGGAATTCGGAGTTGGAGGTATACTTTGCCATCGTGGCCTTGAGAGACTCGATTTTTGGCTTCAGGACATTGATTTTCTCGGCCTGACCGTCTGAGAGGAAGACAACGCAAAAGTCGTCAATTGGAGTCGTTGTTAGGAGCTTTTCGATCTCATCGAAGACAGGAACGAATTGAGTACCGCCACCTGCGACGACTTTGGTGACTCCCTCAATACACCTCTGAGTTGGTTTGCCTTTAAGGCTGTAATAGAAGCATTTCGTGTTGAATTGAATGAAGCCGATATTATCGTTCTTCAATTCTTCGTGCATGTATGTGATCATATCGCAGATAACCTTCTTCGCAGCTTCAATAGGTGATCCTGACATGGAGCCACTGACATCGATAGCGATCAAGACAAACTTTTGGGAAGTTTGTAACGATTGGGATGTAGATGTTTTAAGATTAAGAACTACTGTTTCTCCACCGTCTAGTGGGATGTAGGTTGAGGAGACGTTGAACTTATTAAGGCTTTCCATTGGTAAAGTTTTTAGAGATTAGTGAATCGCTGTTATTCTGAGTTAAGATTTTTTATTTATATATGTTACACGGAGCTGGAATTAGGTTTTTGAATTCGGAGCAGCCAATCAGAAATCAGCAAGTTTATTTGGATATGAATTTTGAACTTCAATCGCAAAGGATAAATCAATTCTTATCATATTCTTTAGAAACGGATAATGGGCTTGTATTGATTCCGTTCAGCTTGTCTGATGGGTATTTCCCATTTCTGATTTGTTTTTCCCATTTCTGTTGTGTTTCTGTGGGAAGCGTTTTCAGGTTAAAACATTTTTATCCGATCCAAGGATCTCCCAAAGGGACCAGTTAGGAACAAAGGGGTTAGAGCCTCGTAGGTTGGAAGGGCCACTAATAATGAGGTTATGGCAGTAATTTGGCACTATCTCAAAGGAGATGTTCTTAGGAAACTCCCAAGAATGAATTTCGTGTACAAAATATGTAAACTAACGGTTGACTCTGCTCGAAAAAGTGAGAAGTGTCGAGAAAGACGGCCTGCTTTGATGAGAGAGAGAGTGTTCAGAAACTAAGAATTATATTTCTTTTTCTCTTATTCTTAGGACTACATGAAATATCTGCTTTTTTTCAATTGATCAATGAGAGAACAATCTTTTTGATTCAAAAAGTCCAAAATTATTGAGAAAAGTACTTGCTAATGTGATGGCGTTCCTCCTACGGAATCATTTTGATGAAAATATAGAGATAAGCAATTATTTCCTCCTAAGGTGAACATAAATACATAATGCACTTAAGATCAATAACGAAGAAAACGCTCTATGAATCTTTTGGAGGTGCATTGACCTCGGCAGGTTTCTCCCGTTGAAGCAATGAAAATCTCTTTGGAATAATAACTTTCTTTGGTCTTCCTCTTTTGCGGATTGTCTTGCCTCGAAGGGGATCGGCTTTCCTATACGATTTCATTATTAATATGGAAAAACTAAAATTAGCAATCATTACTTTGCAGAAGCTCCTTCCTCATCTTTATCTTCATCGTCATCATTTCCTTCTCTTTCTCCCTACAGTTCAAATCAAATATTAGAAATTCTCATCTTCAAATTGAAAATCACATCTGAATTCTCCCTCTTCGATTCTGATTCCTGTTCTGTCGGTTTATTAGGCTCTTTTACTGCAGACTCTTGTAATTGCGCTTCTCTATTCGAAACCACTTCTTCCTCCATTTTTTTCTTTCGCTGCTCAGCAACAAATTCATCATATATGGCTTGTATCGCGTTTGCGATTGGATGATAAATATTGTGTGTAATAACATCTTCATAAGTTGCGAACTTCGCAATCAGGGAATTTTTCAAGAAATATGTCGATGAAAAATCCTCAATGTCAACCTTCGAAAATCGTCTTTTCAATAACCTGCGAATATAGCATAATAACTTACCAATTGATCGAGATCGGCTTCAGCAACAACATCGATTTGTTTCATAAGCTGCTCAAGAAATTTAATCGCCAGCTGCTCTCTTTCGGTCATTTTAGGTATCTGATCCCTGATATATTTTATATCAGCACTGATTTTTTCGTAGAGGAAATTTACGTGATTTTGTAAGGCATTTTGCAGCTTCTACAGATCACAGACGCTATAATCTGTGAATTTTCGCAATAGTTACAGATCTAGCATGTTCAGCATCCATTGAGATATATAAATCTTCGAAATCAGGAATACTTTTTTTGTGTCGAGGTAGGCTGAGTTCTTACTGAGGGCATAGGATTTCTTCCTCATTTCTCCAATTACCTTCTGCCTTTCGGTTTGTTTCTGATCTCTATCTTCTTCAACTTCCACAGGCATATTTCCACTGAACGAATAATTTTCTCTATAATCTCCAAAACGCCCTGTCTTCGTCTTTTGGAGAGTCGCTGCAGTATTCTTCTCAATGTGATCGATGATCTTATTATCAATTTAAACCAATTCAGACCTTAAAAATACAGGTTATCACTACCTGAGTCCAGATCTGGTTTTTGATGCTTTCTTTATTATGTTCAGGTACTCCGATCTCGTCAACGAAGAGTTCAGCAAAACGCGCAGGACTTACATTGCTGTCTTCAAGGTTCCAATCAAAGCGTTCTCGCAGAATGAATTTTTCGTTCACTTGAATATCAATCTAAGAGTCCAGTTATTATAGTCTTGAACAAATCAAAGCAAACAAGAGCACGGCAATGTTGTTGCGAAAGCAAATTGAAAAAATAGCTCGAATAGGGGATTACTGACCTCTAAAGGGACAATTTTCTTTTCTTCAGATAGGCGGTTAATTTTCAGCTTAGGTCTTTTGAAATATTTGTTTTGGTTTGAGTTAGCTTCTGTCTCTTCTCTTGACATATGAGTATCCAAGTAGTTTTCGTCGATTATCATTGTAGAGTTTTATGAGATTGAAAAAGTCAAAATGGTAAAAAATTATAGTGTCTTAAACAGTGTAGCAATATAGGTTTAAATCTCGTAAGGATAAAAGTTTGCAAAATTGTTAAAATTTCGAAATGTTAGCAGTTTGAAAATCTATCATAAGTTAGGAGGCAAGGGAGAAATGAGGATTATTATCTCGCCAAAAAAAATGGCTTGATTCTAATTTGAGACAATTAATTGAGGTTATGAAAGTTCATGGTTTTCCTTGCAAAAAAGCTCTGAATCAGCTTGAAAGGAAGTAAACTCTACAATGTGACAACGTTGTGAGAGCTTCCAGTGTTCCCAAAAAAGAATTGGAGAAATGAGGAAGAAATCCTATGCCCTCAGTAAGAACTCAGCCTACCTCGACACAAAAAAAG
>ENA-UOTX01000109-UOTX01000109.1-compost-metagenome-genome-assembly--contig:-NODE-109-length-88616-cov-12.813020_pt1 | contig 88616 bp, 51 predicted proteins | sample MGYA00238143_ERZ746982 | MGnify/ENA primary metagenome ERZ746982 (study PRJEB28758, sample SAMN06268862) | compost metagenome | isolation source: single cell | place: USA: California, Emeryville, Joint... | reverse complement strand
AAAAATATTCAAATTACCATGATAGGAAACTATGGCTCAATTTCGAATGACACAAAGCTTACTTTATCATAATTAGTAAACAGGTCCACAAACGGATAATAATCAAAGTTTTCCGTAATACTCGTGTCAAGCTCGGATGCATAGATCCATACGCCATCATAATAGAAGGTCACAGTGTTATCGATCAGATCCGTGGTAATTTTGATCACTGTTCCTGGTATTCCGGGGTATGCCATCAGTTTGAATGGGATTCCCCCTTTGTAAATTTGACCATTACCACCTCCGAAGTAAGCAAAGCCACCATTGTAGCCATATGCATATTGAGTGGTCTTCAAAGAGCTTGGGCAAATACCTATCATAATATTACGGTGATTATCCGCGACGTAATCGATTCGCACTGAGAATGAGCTCTTCTGATGTTTAGGCAATGGAGTTCTTCCAAACATAACCCTCCATGTGCCGCCAGCCTTTGACATTATCGTCCTTCCTGAATTCAGAATATTGAACCAAGTGCTTTGAGGACCATTGGGATCGAATTCCATTGGTATGTTGCCCTCAACTTTTGATAGCTTTTCTTCTAATTCATGGATTCGCTTTTCCTGTTCGACGACTTTTCGAGTTAGCTTTGCAATTTGTTTTAGGAGTCGCTGTTCCTCGGTGATTTTTTCCTCGTTCAGTTCGAGCTCAAAATTGAAAGGGATTTTCTGTGAGCCAGCGGAGACCTCGATTTTGTAGTTGATAGTAGCGTCATTGTCTATAGAGATAGAGGCTGATTTTTCTTTTTTGTCTATTGCGTCGATCAAGCCTTGATAATACGATTCTATCGTGTCGAATAACCCATTGCTGACAGATGAAACTTCACTTAGTGAAATTTTTGTGTAGTATGATTTGGAAGTGAAGTTGTCTTCGGCTTGTATGTAAAGATCGTTCTCTGTTGCTTTCAAGTTGATGAGATAGTTATTGAGTGTGCCTTTATAGCTGCTATTTGGTGTGATTTGGCTGTTCATGGTGTAAGTCGTATTAAAGGGGAAAGCAGATTTCGCTTGGGGTTTGTGATTTTCTCTATTAAGATTCCTGATGAATGAGAGATGTTGCTAATATTAATAAATTTATCGAATTTCGAAGTATTCGAATCGAAAGATATTCATTCCAAAGAATTAAAACATAGGAAAAGAGATTGTGTGACTTAATAATTTGTAATGTTAGCACTCAGCTAAATAAATCTACATTCTAAAATAAAGATTGAGATTGTGTCTCTTACACTACAAATGAAAAAGAGTGGCAGAGAGGTTGCTTATAGCTAATTAGAGGTTTGGATCGTTGTTTTTTGGAGGTATGAATTGTCAGTATATCAGTCTTTGGAAGAATGAAGTTAGAATTATTCTATATTCCAATACAGTTAATCTGATGATATTCCCTCGTTGATTTGATAAGTACGTCTCATAAAAAATCTACTTTTTACTACATGGGATCTACAAACTAGCATACGAGTCTGGCAACTTCTTCTGAAAGAAAAACTCGTTCAAAAGTTAATTTGATTACAGACAAATGCAAATTTGCTATGATATGATTCGTTGGTTAATTAAATCCTTTTGGCGATTAGCAAAGGTGAACTAAATCTGTTGAGGCACGTAGCATAAAAATAATTATATCTATCATATAATCTATCATATATACTGAGTGCTGAGTATGAATAGTTCATCAGGATGTCGCTAGGAACTCTGTGAAATGGTTAAAATGATACCATTAGGCATGGGAAAATAAAAATCTAGAAATTTCATATAAAATCAAAACAATTCTAGAGCTATACCGGTCTCTTAACTCGCTTTATTTCTATTGTCGCGATCCAAACTTCATTTTATTCACCAGAGAATTAGATTATAATAATTATATTATTCATTTACGGAATATCAAAAGCCATGTAAACTGTCAAAGTGTCATGCTATGTAGAGATTGACTAGACAATAATTTTCAAAAGAAATACAACAAAGAGAGTGCAAAAAACTCTTGTTATTACTCCCCAGCAGGTTTTAATAATAAGGACACCAACCTATATAAGACTGCGCAAGATTCTCCTCAGACCTCGCCTGACGGATCAGCCTTCTAACTTGATCAACCACGCTTAAACTCTCAGCTTCAGTAAAATCTCTTCCATTGAGCTTCTTCTTGATTCTCTCAATGACTTCCAGAGCTTTTCTATTCAGAATTTCAGGTCTGATTTTCGCATCTTCTGCCATTCTAGCCTTCTTCGCCTTCATCTGATCAAACGCGTGGCGTTCCTCGTCAAGTATCTTCTTCTCCTTCTCTATTTCCTCCTTCTTTTCTTCCCCATTCTCTTCAACAACCTCCAATTTAGCATCTTTTGCCAAATCTTTTGTCGCTCTTCGTCCGCTTTTCCTCAAGAAATGAACATCTGGATCCGTCTCTTTCGTTTCTTCAACCATCATCCCTCGTTCAATCGCCTTTATTGGCATCTGGAGCCCTCCAGGCACATAGGTGGAAGACTGCTGATCGCCCTGTGCCGCGACTGTACCATGCGCGCTTTCGTCTGCGTCGGTCAAAAGCCTCCAGTTCAAAAGCGGATCATAAACAAACGCCTGTAAAATCGCAATCAAAGACTCTTTATTCGCGCGAAGCACACTCATAACCGAGTCGCAGGTGTTGGTAAAAGTACCTTCAATGGAGGCGGCTTCCATTGAATTAACGAGCATTCTTGTGAGTCTGAATGGTACTCTTTCTGGGAACTTTTCTCTCTTCATCGCGGTTTCGAAACAATCACCAAAATCAATGTGCACAATCTGTCCGGTCTGCCTCTGCATCATAATATTTCCAGGATGTCTGTCTCCGAGACCGAGTATGTATCCAACCATTGACATCGTAGCCAGCGATTTTGTGAACGTTGTTCGCCGCTCGAGCCACGTCTCTGAGTTAGGACTTTTCAGCCATAGAATCTTCTTTAAGTCCTCTCCTCGAGTGTTATCCAGGACATTACGGAAGATTTCGAGCTTGTTTGCCACTGGCACCGAGTCGAATTTATCACAAAAACTCGAAAAGAGCTGTCTCTCGACCCTCATAGAGATTTTCGCGCCTTCTCGGTATTCTTGCACCAGCGCTTGGAGCGTATCGCAGTTCTGGACCCAGCCGCAGAGACCGGCGCCTTGAGAAAGTGGAATGATTGAATATCTTGTCAGCGAAAGGTCCTTTTTGGATGTTTCTGGTTCAGAGGTCAGGAGTTTATTGCATAGAGAGAACAACTGCATGACTCTCTCGTCTTGTCGCAAATCTTCTTTGCCTTTAAGTAAGAAAGTGTACTCTTTCCCGTCACTTCCGTACACAAATAGTTTTCTAGGATGCTGCTTTGAGGCTAGGACTGGAAGCTTCGGCGCGAAACCGGAGATCGTAATGAGCGGCTTATTTGGACGGTACATGCCAGGAACTGAGATTTCACCGTCTTTAAACTGCAAAAGCTTCGGAGACACGTTTTCGAGGTAAACCGTCGTGATGTTCATAAGTTTTTCTTTAATTTTATAGAACATCGTTACGTAGATCTCCCATGCCTGGTTCATGCAGGTCAGGTCCTTGTTTCTCTTGTATTTCCTCACCCATTGTCTGGCCTCATCGATTTCAAGGCGGAAAGATTGGTGGAAGGAAATTTCGCTCAACGTTTCTAACTTTTTCATCATGAGATCATGCAGCTCGTCCAGCGTCTTTATCGCCTGCTCCACATTTTGCTCTAAATAATTCTGATTCGCTCTGTCTATACCGTCGCACCATTGCTCTTTGAGAATAATCGCGGTTCTATTCAACTCCTCCGCCAGAAGCAACGCCTGGTCGATAAGACTCTTCGAATGCTTCTCAATTTCCTTGAGAATCTTTCTCGCAGCGCTTCTTCTTCCCATGCTTTTGTCGTTATTCGCGACTGTGAGGGGATAGACCAATGCTTGTGGATGGTGCTTGCCAATACGAATCAGGAGATCGTGTATCGAGTCCTGAATTTTGATTTTAGGGATATCGAAACGCGCCATTAACTGAGGAACGACCTCGATCCACGAAATGACTTCGATTGTGTTGAAACCTTCCTGAAGCTCCAGTTGCACTTCATCGTTATCACCGTGATTGAACCAGAGAGTTAGAAGACGAAGAAGGTCCTGAAGCGTGCGTGAGGTAGACGATTGCGTTCCACCCAATGAAATTGCTTTAATGAATCCTTTGAGTGCTGCTTTGACGTTCTGAATTAGGTTTTCGTTCTTTAGGCTCTTTGACTCGAAATATTCAATCGCCTCGAAATGAATGTACCCAAATGAATGCCAAGTTTTGTAGTTCTTATCGTTATACTCGATCGATTTGTTGTAAAATTCTAGCTCTGAAGGCATTGAGTCGAACACCCTGTCGTTGTAAAGCACTCTGCTTAATTTACCGAGCTTGTAATAATACTTGCTCTTGAGAGTGTTATCTTTCCAGGTGTCTAATTGGATGTAGGATTTTATTCTCTCGATTGTCTCAGAGAGAGGGCGCTTATCGCAGAGATACTCGCACTCTAAAGAAGTTAGCACGAGTTTAGGAGGGAACTTCGTCCCATCGATTCCTCTGGCAGCTACGTCGGCTTCTATCAATTTGAGAGTTCGCTTAGCTAGTTTAAGTGAATGTTCCTGGTTGGTTTTTCGGCAGAGGTGGATGAATCGGACCCAACAGTCCAGGTTCTCGGCTTTGTCCAAGAGAATTGATCTGACGCTGAGTATCTTCTGCCAGACGTCCACGGTTCGTTGACATCCATTGATACGGTCATTCCATTTATTGATCAGGTTTTGCTTGAGGTTTGAAAGTTTGACATGCAATCCCTCACTTGGATGTTCTTCTTCGGAGTTGAAAATAATTGAAGGATTCGTACTGGTATCACTGTCGTCATCCCCAACTCGTTTCGTTTGTCTCATGATACTATTATATTCGCTCAAGATCTTGCGCTCTGTTTCCTTAAACTCGATTATTTCCTCCATCTCCAATAACTGCTGCAGTTTCAACACAGTATCATAGCCTCTATTATAACTCTCAAGCAGCAGTCCCATAACACGCGAATCCAGCACCTCTCTCGATTTATTTATCGCAATCCTAGCCTCATCAATTTTTCCATTCTTCAAATTCACAAGCGCAGATAAGAAATTCTTATCATCCACAGACTGATCGCTCTTCTCAACATACTGTCCAAACTTCCCCCAGTCATTCAGATGCAAGGCCGCATCTGCAGCCATGCTCACAAGCTGCTTTTTCTTATCTATATCAGTAAATTCAGGGTCAACTAACGTTTTTTCACAATCATCTAGCAGCAGCTCCCAGTCACTCAAATTATAGAGACATTTCATCTTGTTTATAAGCATCTCATCGTCAAGCTCTGAATCATGCTTTCTCTTCTCAAACTCCTGTAGCGCCTCCTCCCATTGCTGTAGATCCACGTACCAGGACATCTTAGGTTCCATATTCAAGTGCTTCTTGGCGTAAACGAGCATACCTTTCGCGGCGTCTGTCTGTCCAAGGCTCGAATACAACGAAATCAGAGTGTTGATCGAGTTCACAGGGTCTTCATCGAATTCTTGCTCTCTATAGTACAGAGCTTTCGCGTAGGCCTGGCATTTCTCGGCTAGATCTCCCAGGTCGTTGATTTCGATTTGAATTCTCATCCTATCATGCTCCATGAATTCAAAAAGCGAGAGAATTCTCTGCAAAATATTGACCGGAATCCTTCTCGAGCTGATTGCCACGCTTAGAAATCTAGTCATTGTTTCTCGTTTGTCAGAAGGAAGGATCGACCAGCAGCTCACAAAAGCCACGTTATATAGCTCCTTGGCGATGAAATCAAAAACCCCAGCAAAAGAGCTGCAGCCGAAAAGAACTGGATACGGACTCTGTTTCAAAAGCTCCAAACTTGATTTTCTATACCACTCTTGCCAATCCTCCTTCAACTCTCTTTCTGTCGTTTTGAACTCTTTCAACAGACAATTAAAATCAACATCCTTTCGGATTGTAAGCGCTGGCGGAGGTCGAAAGCTGAATTCGGAATATGTGTTTCCTTTTGCAAGGGAGTCGCGGATATTTCGACTAACTTTGACCGAAAAGGTGCTGTCTGAACTGTAGCGGTTCTCTTGGTTTTCGTAGTCAAGGTTCTGGAAGCAGGTATCGAGATTCCCGTCGTTTAACAGCACAGATAAGCACTCCTTGTATTTGTCATTGACGATGCGGTGCTTGCTGACTCTGAGGTTAATTAGCGGAAGATACACGAGGAAAATATCCCGGTACTTATAAATCATCAAGATGAATGTATCGATCGCGACTTGATGCGAGTCTGGGTAATGATCGATGATGAAGAAGAGCGACTGGACGATTTTTGAGCAGAATTTGATCGCTGAGCTACAAGTATTGATAACGACGTTAAAAAACGTAATCACTTGGATGATTACTTCCTTCTCTTGGAAAGTCGGATTCTGCTGGATCATCCTTGACAGTAGGGAGATAATATTGTTCAGATGCGAATCGATCAAATCTCCAGAGTTATTAAAGAGCTTTATCACCGAGACGATGATCGTTCGGTGCGCCTCGAGCTCGATCAAGATCTGATTCAGTTTCGTCACGATGACTTCCATTTTGTGTTTCAAATGGTTTCGGCAGTTAATCAGCAACGCGTTCAAAATTTCGAAGCATTTCATTATCAGTTTCAGCTCAGTGGCGTCGATATTCATCAAGACAATCTGAATGACGTTATCAACATATTCTTCTTGGAATTTGTCTCCGCAGAGACTGAGTATCTTCTCGATGTTCAACAGAATGTTTTCTCTCAGGTTATTATCCGGAATCTGGATAAGCTGTGTAAAAACTGGCATTATCAGGTACATGAAGTTAGCTGAGCGGCTTCTGAGCGAATTGAGAATAAAGCCCAGCGCCCCGAGCGCCAAATCGTGGTATTGTTGCAGGTAGAGTACCTTGAGAATCGTCTTGATAGCTACAATAGAGTAATAATCAATGTTTCCAAGGTTAATTTGATCAGGAGCGTTTAATAGCTGCTCAATATCTTCAGTTTGCTTTGTATTACTCAGAAGATTTTGACTCAAGAACTTATCGGCTGTTTCGCTGAAATAATTAAGCGATTTTTCTTTGTTGAGCTCTGCGCCGAGCTTTCTGCGGTTCAGGTTATACATTACAAGGATCTCGTCGTAAAAATTATGGAGCTCACCGAGCGGCTTATCGAGGATTTGTTTCGTGTCTTTCAAGTATTTAAGGATCGAAAACGAGGCTTTAAAGTGACTAACGATATTCTCCTCTGAAGAGCGTCCAAGTCCTTCATGTAGTTTGCTTTTCACTTTTTTGTAGTAAAAAGCGTCGAGCGCGCCCAACGCGCCGAGTAATCTCAGCATTTCCCGCCGAATATTCGCGTTGGATTCAATACGCATGAACTGGAGTAGCACTTCCATTAAGTAAGGGTATTTGTAGTAAGGCGCGATGACAAAACCAGTAGATTTGATGATTTGAATCATTGTTTTCACCGCCATTTCTCGTTTTGCGGAATAAGATGTGTCTTGCATGCATTGTAAGATTATCGGGAAGAAATCGTTGAGGTAAGGGATGAATTTTAGTTGGACTTTGGAGGCGAGAACTTGCGTCGCTTCAAGCAAATGAGGAACCAACGTGTTTGAAGTTGTGGGGTCGTTTAAAATGCGCAATAGAGAAACGCAGATAGTGTCTGTGTGAGGCAGGATTACTGACTCAGCATGGTCGATGAAAGCTGTTAGGAAACAAATTTGTTGGATCTATGTGAATTTCAAAGAGAAATAAATTTAACCATAGAAAAAAGCGTTGTTAATCACCTTTTCTTTCTCTTTGAACATGAAGTCTATTTTCAAGTCATTTAAGATTTGAAGGATCTGTTCCTTAAGGAAAGGCACAATATCGGAGGGATTTCTCTGTGTTAGGCGTGCTAGTAATCAAAAGGAGATGTGTTAGAGAGCAGAAAATCCAAAAGGTGCTATATGGTTTACCGATGATAGTCAATGCTTTCTCCTTGACACTGTACACAGAGTCATTGATGCACATAAACAGCATCTGTAAGTGCTTTTCGTGATTTAAAAACTCATCGAAATTTTCATTCAAAGCATTCAGCATCGTTTCTCGAATATCGTCTTCGGAGTCATTGAACGCAATGCATAAGAATTTATCTAAAATTTCAGAAACTGTGTTTTTCGGGATCGAGTCTTGATTAGACAGCGAATTCGCACGATTATACAGTAAGCAACCAGCCTTAGCTGCAGCTTTTCTTATCGCTGGGTTACTATGGTCAAGATATTCCAGCACAACATCCTTGAAGAACATTGGCAGCACCTTCGCTACGTCACTAAAATCGTAATTCGTCAGCGCCTGCAACACCTGAGCAATCGCTGCCTCTTTCTTATCGATACTCGGCTCATCGGAGATTCTCTTCTGAAACTCCAACACGTTTTTCATTGGGATATGTTCTAGATGCTTTTCCTTGAACTGATAGATTTCCCCTTGTAACACATAGCCAATCATGTACAACAGCTTGAGTTGCGTTTCAACAGAACGAGTGTCATTCGATTCCATCTTACTGATTTCTGTGAGGACCTCAAGACTCTGCGGATGGAGCCCATTGATCAGAATGGTGTCAATATAACGATTCAAATTCGCGGTTTCTAAAATTTTCTTTTTGAACTTGCTGCTGAGACTCTGGAAGCACTTGATCACCTCGATGCATGTAGGCTTGTTGAATCTCTCGAGCTCGTATGATAGAGCGCTCATTATATCAGACAGGTAGTCCTGGAGATATTTAATATCAACGAGATCAATGAGTTTGGCGAGGTTGAAATAGCAGCTTGACTTGATTTTGGAGTCCTTAGCCGTTTTCGCAATATCAAGCAGAAAAAGCACACTCGTTCTGAGATGCTTGGTCACAAAAACGCTCGGATTGAATGCTGCAAGCACCGGAATGGTCTGTATGACTGAAAGCTGCACAGGGTGCTTGTCATTACGATGAGCCATGATATAGTCTCCCACATCAAGAGTCTTATTCTCCTCGAATAATTCCTTTCTGAAGTGTTTCAGGAGACTCCGCAACGAGGTTATATTTCCAATAATAATGTCTGGATCCGACGAGTTTCTGAACTTTTCGATTTCTATGAGGATCTGCTGCGTCCATTCTCTCTGTAAATTCACTAAAAAAAATATTATGAAAATTCAACGTATTGAATATGGAGACAAAAAAAAATTACGTTGTCTTTGTGCGAGCTGTTTAATACAAACTTCAATGAACGATAAGGCCGCATCTCTAAGATAAGTCTTTTTGTCTCTAAGTATCTCAGAAGTTAGTCGTTGAATATAGGATCAAGTATATACCTGACGAGACTCCAGATCGACTGAAAGAATTTAACTACGAAGATTTTACTAGAGGAGAGGTACGGAGCCTCTACTAGGAGTTCTTTGAGCGCAAGCAAAGCAGAATATTTTTTTATTTCTTTTGGCGAGTCCGCTTTGATCCATTTCAGCACCTCATCAAGGTCATCTATCACGACCTGATCGATTTTTGAACCTTTTCAAGATTACATCAGCTCTAAGAGCTTTCAAAGCTGTTGATTACCGCCAACTTTCACAAGTTTGCCAAAAACATCTGCTGTCTTTTGGATAATTTTCTGATCTGTGTTGCTGCTGAATTGCTGGAAAATGACTGAAAGGAATTTGTTAACGAAGGTAATTTGTTGGGTCTCTTGGATGACAGGAATGAGGGCCTCTACAGCAATGAGTCCACCTAGAACGTCATAAATAAATTAGATATGTTATCGCCTTCTGTGCTCAATAGAGAGTCATTTACCCATTTTCTCGCTGAGGTCTGCACTGTTGATGTATTTCTGAAGTCTTGTAAATATCTAAAGGGTAATTGGTCTGGATCAAGGAAGAAAGGCGTAGTTTTACCTCTTCTGATTGCTCTGTGTATTTGGAGTATATAGAACGAAGATCGAGGCTGGCTTTTTCTTTGCCGTCGTCGGATTTAGATTTAATATCCTCGAAAATTCGAGATATTTCAGGGAGATTCATCAGAGAGTTCTTCTTGGTACTGCTTCCTCCACTCATTGCAGTATTGTCAGATAGATATTTTTAATAAATAAATTATTGAATTCAAGAAGATCTTTTTCATGTTATATATATTTAGTTCAACAAAGTTGGACAAGGAGCTCTTTATTGATTGAATTTCGCTGCTTATGCTGTAATGTTGAAATATTAAACCTGTAAAAACTTAGAAAATGACTTAGCCGCAAAATTTATCTCGTTGCAAATGTTTACGGTCATTTGGATGTTGAGAACCTTGACAAACTAGCACCAAACGAGCGCCACGATTTCCAATCAGTTTGTCGCTTTTCCTTTGCTGTCTGTCTAGAATGTACCTATAGAAGGTAGACTGGTATTCACATGATAATCAGATATACCAATATATGCAATAGTTCGAGAATCTCAATTACTCTTGGGGCAAACATAAAGCATTTCCAAGCAAAACCATGTGAAATGGAAATAATGTTATTAGGTAAGGATTGAGAGTAAAAACAGTTGAAAGTTGAAAATTATTCTCAGGTTCTCAAGTTTGTGGAAACTGCTCTTAGGGATCTCGAGGAAAACTCAACCGATCAAAAAGTTTGGCTTTCGCGTCCAAGGAGCAAGTAATATTCTCTTTCGAAGATTGCAGATTAGTACAAACAACAATAATTTGCTTACTTGGTAATTTATTTTTTTAGTTACAATCTCAATTTTTCTTCCATTACAAAATTTGTGAATCTGCCGTTTCAATAGAACTCCTTAAGAAGGTGAAAATTCAACAGTGAGTATTGATCAGATCATTTTATTCTTCTTTCAGCTAGTAACTCTCATAAAATGCTAATTCTTTTCGGATTTTCATTTGCATAGCTATAGGTTATAGAATCGTTTGATACTTGCTAAATGAGCTGCTACATATTTATTGTCACTATAATTTTTCTCAATCAACGCAATTAGATATTAAATCCATAAACTATGAATACAACTCATTTGCATATTTGCTTTACGAGTCACTTAGACAGGGACAGTTCCGTTAGTTGCGTTTGGCTTGATTGGTTCATATGTGGCAGGATATTCTTGAGGAGCTTCAGGAACACCCCAGCTGCAGCTAGTTTCAACACCGAGGTTATTCTTGCCCATTTTAAGTCTGAAGAAACCGTTCTCTCCCCAGTTGAGTCCATAGGAGTTTCTTCCAATCCAGTACTCAGAACCATCTTTATCAACACCCCAACCGATAATCGCAACAACATGGTTGATGGTGGTGCTGAGTTGCCATTCGGAGTAGACTCCGCCTTTGTAGTTCTCGAATCCTGGGGTAGATTCAATACCGCAACTGATTGGTCCTCTGGCGAATATTTCAGCCTTCATGGCGTTCACTCCTTGAACAGGGCCGTATTCAGTGACCTTGAAAGCGGCATACTTTTGAACAGCCCAGCAATTCTCAGGAATATGCTTTCCTTCATCAGGAGCAGGTCCGATACATGTTCTGCAGACATCGAAAGCGTCGCAGCTGCTGGTAGAATTAGCGTTTCTGCCTTCATAGAGCATGCAGGAGTCTTCAGGGATTCCCTTCTCGTGAGCGTATTTGTAAACACCCATTGGGTCTCCTCCATTGCAGTCTCCTCCGGCGTTGCAGTTGATCACGACCTGAGGGCTGAGAACGACGACTGGCCAGGCGTTCTTTCTCAAAATGTTGATACGGTCAGAGAGGACAGAAGTAGCAGCGTAGGACCAGCAAGCACCGCAGTAGTTAGGGGCTCTTTCGTCTCTGGCGGCAGTGATGAAGTTCTTTCCGCTGATATTTCTCCAATCCCAGAATCTTGGAAGGTCGTTGGCAGAGAGATAGGTCCATGGTTGAGGGGACTTGATAAGTGGCTTAATGTCCTTCTTGATGGCACAAGAGGTCTTCTTTGGAAGGAAAGTAGCAGAAGAAGCTGAGCTACCATAGAACAAGGAGGCCGAGCTTCTGTTTTTCACTGGCTCAATGTTAGCTGGAGTTGCCCAAGAGCAGCGACTTTCAACACCGAAGTTGTTGATTCCTCTAATAACTTTGAAGAAACCGGCATTACCGTAGTATGTGCCCCAGCTGTTTCTGATTAACCAATATTTGGTTCCATTTTCGACGCCCCATCCGACAATAGAGATAGCGTGGTTGGTTTTGTAATCAGTTTCATTGAAGAATAAGATGCCTCCTTCGTAGTTATCAAGTGGGATGTTAGCCATGATCGAGCAGGCGATTGGTCCACGTAGGTAGATTTCGCTCATCATATCTTGTTCTCCGCTTAATGCGCCGTAGTCTTGGACATAGTAGACGTCCCATTCATCAGGGACGTAGCATTCACCATCAGCGTTGCATGTTTGGCAGTAGATGCCCTCAGAGCACTTAAGACCATTGGTATGGCCTCGAGATTGGTAAGGAGAGCAAGTTTCTTCGGAAATACCGTATTGGTAGATGTAATCATAGGCAGCGAGATGGCTGCCTCCTCTGCAACCGTTACCTGGGCCGCATGAAGCGAGGACTTGAGGTGCAAGGTTGACATCTGGGAAAGCAGCTTTGCGAGCAATTTTTATTCTGTCAGAGAGAGCTGAAGCAGCTGCGTGAGCCCAGCAAGACCCGCAGTACTCAGGAATGTGTTGATTTCTCATTTGAGTGAGGTAGTTGGTGCCGTTGACGTTTGCCCAGCTGAAGTTTTCAGGGAGCGCGTCCATGTCGAGTGTTGGAGATTCATTTCCGGTGCCCCACATATGGAAATTTTGAATTTCATCAGAAGTATCGAATGCAGCACTCAAGGTGAGTAAGAGTGCGAAGCCAAGAACCAGACTTGTTCTCATCATGAGGAAATTATGTTCGATTATTATAAATTTTTTGAACAGGAGTTCAGCTTATCTATTGGAATGGGAATAAACGCCTCAGGAGCGTTTCTATTCAGTGCAAAAATATGGGCTTATCGAATTTTTCGAAATTAATGATCAAGGGTACATTCGAATTTTCTAATCGCAACGGTTCAGTATCGGCAATGAACACTAGGAGGTAGATAAAGGGGATGTAAGGGTAATGCCAGAGAGTGTCGGAATCTTATTTCGAGGAACAAATTCAATTGAAAAAGTCAAATCTATGACGAAATTGGATACGGTTTTGAAAGTAGGTGCATTTATTTCATTGAGAAATTGCAATGGGAGCCCTTATATCAAAAAAAAAAAGGAAACAAGCCGTGAAATAAAGATTATCTTTAAATTTGGGGTTAAACTTTTTCAAGTAAAACGACTTGATCATGCAAGTTTGAAGGCAAATCTTTCTTTAAATTCAACGCATTAATCCTTTAGCAAAAGCATCTCTCTGAAAAAATGTCAGGTAATTTTTTTGGTCAGCTGTTGCGATATTGATTTTTTTTTTTCTCAGCGCAAACAAAGAGCTTGCTACAAGTTGTTGCGAGAGAAAAAAGAAACGGCTTTCAGGAGATATTACGACCTATTATTGGAATAGATAAACACAATGCTGTGTGCATTTACGTCTACTTGAATGAGAATACTTACGATTTAAAAAGAGGCTTATAAAAATGAAGAGCTGCGCTATGGCGCTCTCTGAGAGCAAAACCCTGCATCTTATAAATTGCTGGAGAAGTAATTCTTTTGGAGGAAGAGAGTGAGAGAGGAAACAACCCAAAAAAAAAACCATTTGAACTCAATTTTCAGTGTTTTGTTTCATAAGTTAGAAACAGTCAGTTTTCAGGCGTAATTTGGCTATCGAAATATCGGTCTCCATGAAATTATTACTTGTGAGAAATAGTTTATTCCAAAATCTGACATTAAACAATAGCGCAAAATTAGTTGAATTTCATACGAATGTGGTCTAATAGTTTCTTGTTCTGAAGTGAGTGAAAACTTATTTTTCGAACAATCAAAGGTCCGATTATATATGTACTAAATAATTCAGACTCCTTAATATAGTCCTTTAGGAATCCAGCCCAATATTGTTTACCAATGAAAAGTCATACTTGAAGCTAATCAGCAATAAATGGATAATTGACTCAAAATAAACTCTTTTAGACCAGTCTAAGTATTGCTATTGCTTTAAACACCTCAGATATTTGATATCATGAGAGCCATTTATGATATTTCTTAATGACTCCTTAAAGCTTCAAATTTTTAGGTTACCGACAGCTTTGTATAAAAACTCCTTAGAGGACAGAAATCACATTGCCTTTAACAAGAAAATCTTCAGACGACGTAGATTAACAACTATTTCAGTCAGTATCGCCATTAAGCAAGAAATTGATGAGATGAGATTCTGGACAATGAATGCGTTAAACAAGAAAATTCGCATCTTCCAAAGATATTAATCAAACTCGTGGTTTTTTGCTTTTTTTAACTTTTAATGACATCAACCCTTCAACAAATAAATTATATTTGAACTACCTTTTGGTTTTTCTCTTTTCGTCAGAACTTTTCATAGTCTTACTTCTTCTTCCACACTTCCCACGATGAAACGATGATCAATCTCCTACCAAATTCGATAGGCACCCTCAGAGATCGCAACAGTCCTTGCTTATCTCGTGGGCTTCTCTAGGCTGCGGATCTCCAATCTATCAGATATCGCCTGCTAAATGAAAAAACCCGACCGCCGTTTGTCCTGAGCTATCGTAAGAAACTTGTTAAAAAATCAGACTCATAGTTGCGTATTAAATTCTTATTACTTTTAAACAAGTTTATTGGATTTATTGAATAAAAATAAATCAAAATACCCGATGAAAATGAATCCTTTGAGATTAGACCTGGCCAAAGACAATGTCCTAAAAGCAAAGAAGCCTTCGGCTCTCCTACCAAAGTAACGATTCTAAGCCTTGACCACTAGCTAATCCCTACCAAAGCCAAATTCCGCCTGAAAACTTTGTCGCAATTTGCGCAGAGTTAGACCGCTTGACCATGATTAACAGAGAGTTGATGAAAGAAAACAATGAGATCATCCAAAAGGAGCGTGTCTTGCCCTTTAAAAAGGTCGAAGAGCTCCTCTCAGTTAACGCTAAGCTAAGAGCTCTACTCACACTAAGGTCTCCGAAGAACACAAAGCAAGAATCTATTCTTGTGACTGAAGCATTTCCGACATCCACTACAAAAGACCCCTCATTTGTCCAAGTGACCCAAACTAGTCGAGACCCTGTGGCAGAGTCACAGCAGCCATCTACTCGCAATGAATACACTGAAGAGATCGAGGCACTCAAGCTAAAAATCGCTGGTCTTGAGCACCAGAATGAAGACTTGAAGAAGAAGGTTCAAGCCGCACAGGCATCAAATTTCCTATTAAAATCCCTGGAAACCAAACTGAAAAAATCTGAGGAACAAAACGCTCAGCTCCGGAGCCAAGCTGAGCAATCTGCTGCAGAGCTGGCCAAACTGAAGGCTGAGCTCGCAGAAAATAAAGAGATTGAGAAAGAAGTGAGTCTTCTAAAAGCAGAGTTCGCTAAGAAAGACGAGGAAATTAAAAGTTTTAAGGAATATATCCACAAAACACAAGCGTTATTATCATAAATGGAAGAGTTGCAAAGAGATCGAGATATTTTCGAAAAAGTGATCGATGAAAGGGATGAAGAGATCCAAGCGTTAAAGCAGAAGATCGACTCGCTTGAGCCGCTGACTAAAGAAAACAAGCTGCTAAAACAGCGTTATTTCTTGGTGAGGACAGCGAGCGAACTCCTCAGGAACAGAATCGAAGAGCAGCATGTTATGATGGATAAAATGCAGAAGCTTGTTAACACCGACGAGTTGCTTGATGTAGAAATCGACTACAGGAAGCTTGCTGCCGAGCGAGACGTCCTCGCCGCCCAAAATGAAAGGATGAAGAAGCCAATCAAAGAAAAAGTCCTGAAGCTTGACCTATTGAAGCTGAAACTCTCAGCAGAGCTCGAAGAGGTCGAAAACTTGAAAAATTCGATCAGACATCTTGATGAGTCTCAGGTAATTTCAAAGTTCGGACACTCTCCTCTCAAGACCCCGATGGGCCAAGAATCTGGAAGAAGCCGTGATGAGCTAGTAAAAACGTTAGAGCAGAGATCCAGCACGATGAGGAATCTTCATAATAGATGGAAAGATGTTGAAACCATCAAGATTCAGCTTGACGACATGAATCGTGAGCTCGAAAGAGTTAAAAGTGAGGAAAACTTAGACACGAACCCTGTAGGCTCGGATAGCTTCTCCGCGAGAGTCATGCAGGCCAGACTTGTATGATCATAGCAACCTTATTATTCTCTCTTTTTTTTTACCAAAAAAAAATTTCTAATAATGTTAGTATGAATTCCTTCCTCTCTTTATTTTAAATGAAACCGATTCCAATAGACAATATGAATCGGGTTCATTGGATTTTGAATTGAGTAGGCTTTCCCGAAATTTTTGTTCGTGATCTGACCTAGTATCAAATTTATTATTCGTAAATGAGGAAGTTGCTTTGGCTATTATCAAATTTCTCAATGCTTCGTATTAAAATTCTTAAAAATGCTATTACATTAACAAAACCTGACTTTACGTTTGATTAATAATAAGGGGTAGTTATCAACTAAAAACCTAAATTTGAGGTCGCTTCAATCCGTCTCATTAGAATCACTTCGAAAAAGATAAGCATTATGGAAATTTCTGGCGTTAGCGCTTTTATTTCTCATCAGATTTAGAACGGATACGCGCTGGAGCAATTTTTGGCGAAATAACTCAGATCAAAATTAAGTTTGAGAAATACGATAACAATTTATTTAAATCGGTCAGGTAATTAGACTCTTAATAAATACTACAGTTAACTCTGATGGACTCGATCGATCTGAAACTTTACTCGACCGAAGAGCTCGCAAAAACCGGCTATCCTCTCGAAGTCTTTGTTGAAAATAGAGATTTTATGGAGCAATTCGTTTGCGTCATTTGCTTAGGAGTGTACAGAGATCCAACTACATTATTTCCCTGTGGACATACGCTTTGCAAGTCTTGCGCCTGCGAGCTGATTACTAAAAACCGTACCAGACCGAGCTGTCCAAGATGCCGAAAAGTGATCATGGCGACATTGGAAGTCTTTGACTTGAAATGCTATTTAAAACAGCAGCAGGCCGTCTGTCCGATGCGCGGAATACTGGAAAAGCCCTGCGTTTGGACTGGAACGCTTGAAACTATTGATGCGCATGTAGCAAAAGACTGCCAGTTCAGAGTAGCGCGTTGCCGCTGTGGAAAGCATCTGCACAAATGCGATTTTTTGAAGAATGAGGTACCGTGCAATTGCCCTGAGGCGAATTGTCGTTACTGTAATTTTAAATTTTTCACGCGAATTGACCACGAGTCTGCTTGCGGAGACATCAGTGATCCGCATGCGTGTGGAGAGTTTATAAAGAGGAAAGAAAGGATTCATCATGAAAAATTCTGTCCGGATATTGAGGTTGAGTGTAAATTCTGTTCTGTGGTTTGCTTGAGGAAGAATAAAAAAAAACACAACGAGTATGAGTGCACTGAAGCGCTGATTCTGTGCAAAAAGTGCGTGCAGTATGTGAAGAGAAGGGAATTTGTTGAGCACGAGAAGAAGCTATGTAAGCCTTCGAGTATTCCGGGAATGGCGTGGTTCATGCGGCAAGGCATGAAGAGCAAAATCACGGATACCGATTTCTAAGGGAGTGGCTGCTGAATGGTTTGGAAAAATTTCTTAATTTGTTGTTGAGGGTCTGAAATAGGCCATCTGGGAATTTATTAGTAATATTGGGTAGTTTGATGCCTTTTAAGGGCAGTTCTCATTTCAGAGAATTTAATCTTCTTGGGTTCACTTCTTCAAATTGTATGGTTCAAAGTGATTGTAAAATATTTGTTCTAACCGAACCGTCTTCTAAAAACGTTTTTTTTATTCGTGTTATACATGAAAATTCTATGAAAAAGCTATTTAGAAATGTTATGTATATAAGTGTCAATGCTGTCTAAGTAGCATTTCAAACTTGGACACCAATAGAATAATATGCAATTTCCTAAACGGCAATCATACTTGACAGTGGAGCTGTTGCCAATGTAATCATCATAAGATTAAGGATTGGATATCTTTGTTGAGGAGTTATTGATTTATTCGAGCTGCTGTCTCTACCAATTGGAATCAAGATTGATAGTTTATTAAATTTATTTTATAGAGTATCATGAACTAGTCGCATTTGTTGTGAAAAAAACACTCTGTTATATACATTACCTACATGATATTTGAAACTTCCGAAGGATTAGATTTCCAGCGATCAATCAGAATGAAATTTTGACGAAATCAAGGACTATTAAATCCAAGTTGACGGAGCAATCCAGCCTTTATAATAAGTTATACGATGATTTTCTGAGTTTATCCATGGAGATGTTCTCAATGCTACTTGTTTGCATGACGAGGAGTTGCCATATAGCTAACCTGCAAAAGTTTCTAGAGAAACCAAGTTCAATAGATTTGTTAAACCAAGAACTCCACACATATTTTGTCTGTCAAGATGCTAATCTTATCAACCTTCTTTTAAAACAAAACTTATGCGATTCATCTATTGAAACTTTTAAGATATTGTTCAATACCTATTCATTACAATCCTTTGCTTTAATCTTATTTACAACTAAATAACAAATTGCTTCAAAAATAATAATATCTTAAACTTTTGATGAGCATTCCAAAAGTGACCCAGGCAAATTTAAAAAAAGTTCACAGCTTGAAATCCCTCATTTATTGGCCTTCTTCTTGTTCTTCATTCTCTTCGTGTTCTTCTTCTCCTCTTCATCATTTACAGGTTGATTTTCTTCCTCAACAGGCTGCTCTTCTTCTTTCTTTGGCTCCTCCACTTGTTGATAAGACTCATCTAATTTTTTTTGTGGCTCTTCTTGCTCCTTAGATTGTTCCTCAACTTGAGGTTGTTCCTCAACTTTAGGTTGTGATTCTTCCTGTGTCTTTGGCTGTTCCTCAACTATCTTTGGTGACTCTTCTATTGTTTTAGGTTCCTCTGGTTTCAATGGTTGCTCCTCAGTCTGTTGAGGTTGTTTTTCGGTCTTTTCAGGTTGCTTTTCTTCCTCAACAGGCTGCTTTTCAGCAGTAGCTTCAGTTCCACGGCACGTGAGGGACTTAACTCCGCTCTTAACGACATCAACGGCTCTTTGGTAAGCCTTTCCGCCCAATACTTTAAGCTTATCGTAGTTAAGACCTCTGACTTCAGCGTAAATCAACGCAACTTGCTCTTTCGCGTCAGCTGAGAGCTTATCGAAAGTTTCCTTAGTTAACTTAATCTCAAGGATATTATCTCTGAGCTTCAGCGTCGCGTCTTTCAAGCAAGAGTATTTATTCTTAAGTTTCGCATAGTTTGCTTTGACCAATTCACGGCTGATATCATAAAGAGCGAACACGTACTCTCTAGTCACCTTGTTGTATGTGAGAGTAATTGCGTTCCATGCAGGAGTCACTCTCGCCGCAGCCATATCGTAAATATATTTAGAGACTCTGGCCAACTCGTTGTATCTGTCTTCGAAATGAACTCTCTTATCGACGAATTGGTAGGTCTTTGTGCCTTGGATCGCGAGTCTTGTCTTATTGTAAGAAGTTGATGAAACCATAACCAATTTATCAACGATAACATGGTATCTGTCTAACAAGGTAACTGGATCTTCCTTTTGTTGGTACTCGTACCCGAGCTTCTTAATCACCACGTTAAGTACACCGTCGACTCTATTCAAAAACAGTTCAGCGAGAATATCGAGCTTTTCCTGAGCGAATTTGACAAGGACTTTGAGAATGTCTTGATTTGCGTAAGTCAATGGGAATTCTAAGAAAGCGAATCTCTTGGCGAAGGTATAGAACGTGTCTGTTGCTCTTCGGAAGTCAACTTCATTTGGAAGTTTCGTTGCGATTCTCTTGCGAATTTGGATGTAAAAAGCCTCATTTGAGATTACTTCAGTTCTTTTATTGTCGAGAGTGTTGAAAAGTTCAACCAACGCGGCTGGGAAGCCTTCAACTTCGATCTTATAGTCAATGGCGATGCTGCGAGCAGTGATGTTGAGGCAGCATTGCTTAATATCATTAAGTTGTGGCTCCTTCATGTTTTCCCAGAGGTCGCGAGCTTGCTTGTAGAAAGTTCTAGCTAAATCTTCTGCTTCTTGAGTAGAGTCCTTTGAAAGCGTTTGGAAAGAGGACAAGAAATCATCGAAGCTCACGATATTTTCTTCGCCGTAAGGAAGATTCTTAATGAGCCAGAGGCTAGTGAAGTGATTGTAAATCGTGATGCTGTAGGCCCAGGCTTTGACTCTTTCTCGGGTGCTATTGTAAACACTCTCGCCTTTTCTTTTAATACCGTCGATTTGGTGACGACTTTCCTCGAGGACGTCGTGGTACTTGGTTTTTATCTTCAGAACTCCCTTTTTAACAGCGTCTCTGGACAGGACTGCACCGTAAATTTTGTGAATGAGACCTGCTGGAGATCCTTGGTTGGAGGAGCTGTTGCTCAAGGACTCGTCAGTGTGAGTGGATTCCTTAAGTGGTTTGTCGTCAACTTGGACTTGTTCTTTGGCTGGCATGGTATTGGTGTGTGTGTTTTGCTAAGTTCTGTTTGGTTTTTTTTTATATTTTCCAAAAAGTGGATCTTGGTTTAAATAGAACCAATATCCCGTTAGTGACGTCAATGCGATTCTTGGAATTCTCATCGTGTTTAAAAAATCAAATTGCGTATGTGACGTATTAACCCAGAACAATGAAGAGACGCTCTTAAGATGCTTCTAATTGCGTACTTTGAGTCCAAAATACTTATTAAGACTTCCAAGGAGGTCCAGAGAACCGATTCTGATGCATTGACGTGGACGTTCATGAGTTCAGTACTAAGTTGATAAGAAATGATGTGTTTGAAAATAATTTCAGTCAAGGTAGGTTGAAAATAGTCTTAAATAAAAACGGATTTTCGATATTTGCGTAGGAAAACTTTGTTAGACTTGACCAAGCTACTGTGTACGAGGAGAAAAATTTGGCTATAATGCAAAAATTTGAAAAAACCCAAAAATAGTCATTTGATTTAAAATTCATTTACAGAAGTTCGAGCTTTTGAGCTGATGAATGGAAGATTGGGGATGTATTTGACTAAAATATATGTTGGGTATATTCAAACAACAAGAATGTATTGGAGAGACTGAAAGGAAACCTGGAGAGAGATATTGTTCTTAGGAAATAAATTTTTAATTCGGATATTTGAATACTGCGTCTTTTGCAGGCGATTTACGTAATTTTGATTTAACTTCCAAACGAGCCATGACGATACAAGTGCTCAAGTGCTGATTCGACTTACGCGAACAACACGCTCCCATTTTGAATAACTTGATAATGATATGATTGCAGTAGGAAAAATGGGTCATATCGCGGTATGGCACTTGCATGGTTAACATCTACTTTGTTTGTTTGATCAGATTCTCCACTAAAAATTTCAGGCTTCTTTCTGAAATTCTTCCTTATGTTTCCTTTTGTCGGAAGAACGGAACATCTTGGTCAAGAAGAACTCTGCGAGAAGGAAAATTTCATTGACTTGAATCAGAATTGGGTAACACTGCGAGAAAAAAAAAATCCTTTTTCAGTTTTTTTGGACGATAGTTAAACCGCTTTTTGACTGGATTGGAATAGACATTAGCAATGCAGCTTGTATTCTTCACAATTTCAACAATATCTATGGATTGCCCAGGAATAGCTTTCTCTTTTCATTTTTCCTTATCTTTGAGCTCAGCTGCGGATCGATTTCTATTATATTCGCTCACGTTATCAGCAATGGGAAGCTAAAGAGGTCCTTTTTATGACTGTTTGAATTTCCGTTGAAGCGGGGTATTTGATTGAGGGTATTTGCTCGATATTAATCAAGGCTGTAATAAGTGGCTCAGTTGCATCATGCATAAATTTTATAGAGTCATACCCATATTGGAATTTTAATACGTAACTTGCGTAAGACTAATTGTTACGAATCCTAAGTAGTTATGCAACGATTTTCCCTAAACCGCTAAAATAGGTTCTGAATTCGAAGCTCTTGAATTAACATATGAGGTTCCTTCATTGCATTTACTTGGTCTCTACTTATTCCTGAAATAAACGTATTTTCCAAAGAATGAGATTTATTCGCTGAGAAGTAAGGTCCTTTATCCTTGATAACTACTTTTGTTTTCTACGACAAATTCATTCAATCAGATGTTGAAAAAAGAACATCATAACATAACCTCGTATCTAAACTTAATCGCATCGTTGATCGACAACAGATGTTACTAATAATCGTTGGATATTCCTCTTCCTTTATAAAATGAGTTAAGATCTTCTCTCCCATTCGATTCCGTTTTCATAGCAAGTGAGTACAAGCCAATTTAATTCTAATCCGTAGTTCTATTGCTACCTTACCGATGCTTTTTCTCTCTGAAGGAGAAGTTGTTTTATTTGAAGCCACTTTTTCTTCTGGTTTCAACGATGTTAGTGTGCCGAACACTACCAGTAAGATAATACGAAATTAGCTTAAAAGAGTAGAGAAGCAAAAATTATATTGGTAATTTCTTATAGGTAGCTTCTTCTCGCCCTTTGAAAGAAAAGGCAAAAAGTTATTAACAAGTATAGTCGACAAGCAAATATGACTAAACACTCAAAAACTCTAGTTCTTTTTCACTTTCTTTTCGGGGTTTTCTCCATTAGCCTGACCTCTACTGCCATCATCAAATGCCTCATCAAAAGTAAAAGCTTGGAAACGAGAAGACCCCATATTCGAATCAAGCGGCCCTGGTATAAACCCTCGACTAGAAAGCAACAGACCTGGTGAGGTCAATGGAAGACCCAGATTAGCTAGATTAAAATCGAAATGCCCTCCTGTAAGCCCAACGCTTTTCGCGGGATCTTCGTAGTCTTTTTGTCCGGCTTGACTCTGCATGGGCAGAGATTTCTTCATTGCGCTCAACAACAGCTCGAAATTGGGGTTCGGAGTCAATGGATTCAGCATCTTGAAAGGAGAAGCGAGGTCATCCCTTGGTAAATTCAAGTTTTGCGGTGGCATTTTGTCCTTGAAAGCCGGCGGCTTAAACATTGGCGAAATATCCTCTAGTTTATGATGTCCCCATGGGTTACCTGACGGCGATTGTGGCGGCTGCTCTTGTCTATTAGGTTCATGAGACTCTCGACGAGGCTCTGTGGGCGAGAAGTTTTGAAGCATACTCAGAAGACTAGCATCGAATGGTCCTTGGAATGGAAACGCGCCAGGATTCATTGATATTGGAGTCTTGCTCTGTAAGAAACCGTTTCCAGGAGTGTCGAGTCCGTTGCCTCCAAACGCATGTGGAAAGGCGAAACTCGGTTTGGCTCCCGGCGATGGCGACGGGAACATCGCCTGCATAAATTTATTCAAATTTTTGTCCATAGCCATAGAGGCTTCCTTTGATTCAGATTTCTTTTCAGCTGCATGCTCAGTCATGTTCTAGCAATAGCAATTAAAACAAGAAATTGCAATAGCGTCAATACATTTGCTTGAGGTAGCGCTTGTGGTCTATTCTGCTGACTGGCCGCGATATTGAGCTTCAGGTTTTTCTTTTTGGGCGGTGCTTGCGCAGGCTCTTCTTTAGGATGTTCTAGCTTCATCGCAGCGATTTTCGATACTTTTTCTTTAAATTTTGGGACATCTGGTTCCGATTTGGCTTTTTCCTTCATTGAAAGTTGTCTCCTTCTAATTAAGAGCAATGGTAACACTCAATAACTGCATACACAGAAATTTGGTTACGTTGTAATAGTTTTTACCACTTCGACACGCTCTTCATCTTCATCTTCATCGTTGTTATCGTCATCCTCGTCCTCATCTTCATCGAAATCAGAGGCTAGCTCCATTTTCTCTGAAGAATGCACCTCGCCCTGTCGAAAGATTATTAAAAAACCGATGCTTCGCATGAGAATTACAAGTTTCATACGTTCTCGCGTTTTTTTGTAATGATTCACCTTGAAAAAATTTGGGTACTAAATCATGACAAACGTTAGAGGTCCTTGTGCTGAGTGGAGAGGATTGAATTACGTCTTTGCAGGTAAATTCTTCGCAATTCTCAGGTGTTAACTGCGATAATTGGGAGAAGTACTCTTCAGGCTTGTAAATTCCGTGTGTTGAGTACTGGATAAGTTTTCCGCTGACATCCTCGAAGATTAGGAGCAGGCGGATGTCACAAAGCATGGAGATTTCTGCGGCTTTTTTGATAAGACCATTTTTTCGTTTATTAAAAGTGCTCTGGGCAAGGTAAGTAACAATTGGCTAAGAAGTGAGTACGTGGCGAAGCTTTGGATCCTTTATGCATTTTATCGCGATCTTGCGCCGTCCCATGTGTGTAAAATAGCGTGTTTAGGCAACAGAAAAATACGCAATTCTAAATTTAGAAATTAGCTCGAATTAATTGATCTTGAGTAAAATGGAAATTAAAAAGAATACCTTCTGTCGTAAATATCTACACAACGCGCTGAAAAATTCCCTCATGGGTATTTAGTTTAGTATTTTGATTGACTTGGATGATCGGATTATTAGGTAAACTGATCGCCCAGAGAGATTTTGAAAAGGATCTTGCTGGACTTCCAGTTCGTTTGGTCTGAGTGGGATTTATGTTACGGTTTCATTTGACCTTGAAATCAAGATTAATTTTTGAAATAATAATTTTTTCAAAACACTGAATAATTTTGAGTAGTTAAAAAGTCTTATCGCGAATGATGAGGGTATTGGTATTGAAGAATTGTTGTTGTGGAATACTTTAAGAAAACTACGAAATAAGAATATTGTAAAAGAGTTGCTTCTCTTGATTAAGCTTATTTAAGTCTAAGAATGAATAGAATGGGTATTAAATTGAGTAAAATGAAGAATGAACTACTACAAGTATAAATTCATATGAGAGAACGCATTGAAACATTATCATTGTGCAATTTGAGGATGATAGTCAATAATAGCTAATAAGTTAACGCTGCAAAGTTAATATGGAAAAAATATACAAAGCAACTGTAATTTTTCCACAATCAATATCTGATGCTTAAATACTGAAATAGAGTAAAAGTAGAACATTTATTAGCCTATAATTCATTTGATTATAGGCGTACAAAGTGATTTGTCTATTAATTAGATGGTTCGTTGCAGTATTAGTGGATAAATTATTCAAGGTAAATTTTGATTTCTCACTGAAAAGTGTGTTTTGAAAACATATGCATTAATACACGGGAGTTTAATATTACTGTTCTAAACCTCAAGGGATGGACGAATGCTACTCGAGCTAATCAACCTTATGACTGGTCTATTTTCTAAATAAGAATGAAACGAAACCCTGGGTCAAAAAAAGTTTTCATCTGAGCAATTCCCTTCAGCTGACAACATCGGAAATTGAATATGTACATTTGGAGTAGGTCTCATACAGCATAAACAATTTCAAAGGTTACTAGAGATATTGTTGAAATTTTTTTATTGTGACCATACAGAAATCATCCTTACTGTTCAATTGCTTCATGTTTGGCTATCCAAACATTTATATATTGTTTGATCTCGTTAAGCAAGGATTCTTATTTTCCTACCTCTATTTTTCAATTCCTTCGATGAGTATTTATTCAGCCATCTAGCCTCTCTTAAAATTCCTTATCAACCTAACTACAGAGACACGATTCATTCGAAAGTTGCATGTAAATCTTTTCAAAGATATATAATTATCACGTGAAGATGCCCTATCTCATAAAATAAGTTGGGCCATGATAATGTTCAACTCGCAAAAATAAACCACTGATAGATATAGAAAAACCTAAAAGCACATAAACATGTTACATATGAATGTTGTGAGCACAGTATATTTTTTGGTCACCGGAATTTGCCTTCTCCACTTGAAGTGTAGAATGATAGATTCCGTGCTTTCTGGCATAAGAAGTAGCCTTCTTCAAAGTCTTTTGAGGATTAGTGGAAGTCAAATGAGCAGACATGGCAGTTTTGCCAACACTAATAGACCAAATGTGGAGATCGTGGACATCGACAACACCAGGGAGTTGTGCAAGGTCTCTTTCGAAAGTTTCGTGGTCAAGTTCTGGAGGAGCACCTTCCATGAGTGTTCTAATGCACTCCTTAGCGACTTTTGTAGTTGTGAAAATAACCAAAATAGAAAACAAGAATGTGCAGAGAGGATCCGCAATACGCCAGTCTGGTCTGATCCAAATGATGGCGCCAGCGATGATAACACCGATAGATTGAACAATATCACCTAAAATACATGAATTGTAAGCGTGTTATTAATTGTATGTTGTGATTACCAATGACGTGGATAAGAGCTGCTTGAACATTAAGATTATGGTGGCTGTGTCCGTGTCCATCATCATCATGAAGGTGTTCGTGGCTATGGCTGTGGGTGTGACCTGATTTTTTTGGTGTTTCTTTTTTCTCAATGAGTTTATCACTTTCCTATTTCATTGAAAATTAGAAAAAAGTAAGCAAATATGAACGTTACCTCTTTATGCTCATGATCGTGCTCGTGTTCATGGTCGTGATCATGATCGTGTTTATGATCGTGATCGTGGTCGTGGTCATGGTCGTGTTTATGCTCATGTTCATGTTCATGAGAGTGATCATGCTTGTGCTCTTCTCCTTCATGTTCGTGCTTGTGTTCATGATCGTGCTTGTGTTCATGGTCGTGCTCGTGTTTGTGATCGTGCTCATGCTCGTGCTTGTGATCGTGCTCATGATCGTGTTCATGATCATGTTTGTGTTCGTGATGCTCTTCAGTTTTAATGGTAATCACTTCATCGCCTTCGATCTTCTTTTCAGTGTGAGTGATAGCTTTTGTCTCCTTTTTCTCCTTGACAGGATGGCCACGTCCATGAGAATGGCTGTGGCTGTGGGAGTGACCGTGAGAGTGGCCATGGGAGTGCCCATGAGAGTGCCCATGAGAGTGTCCATGTCCGTGATCATGGTCGTGTGAGTGACCATGGCCTGAATGCAACACCTGCATCATGACTAAGTTGCAGCCGAGTCCCAAAACAGCGATCCAGAACATCATCTTTCCATCGACTTCTGGTGGAGAAATAAGTCTCACAACAGCTTCGTACACCAACCAAATCGTCAGGACCCAAATGATCGTAATGCTAGCAAGAGCACCAATAACTTCGGCTCTAGCGTAACCATATGACAAGGCTTTTGTTGCAGGTCTTTGACCGATGATCAACGAGATGATCGACAGCGCAAATCCAGAAAAATCAGAGAAAAGGTGAGCCGCATCGGTCATGATCGCCAATGAGTTAGCGAGATAACCTCCGATAACTTCCAAGGTCATAAAGAAGATACACACGATCGAAACCAAGAAAAGTTTGGTAAGTGCTGATCTTCCAGACCTTTGACTCTCTTCGATGATACCTTGTACGTTATAAAGTCCGATGTCTTCGACGGACCAAGTGTCTGATGAGATAGATGCGGAGTCTTTCTCAACGAAATCAGTAGACGTTGTTATTTTGCTTGATCTTGCATCAACAGTCGTTCTTAATGACTCAATATTGTGTTCTTTGCCTTTGGTTGCCATTGTATAGTAATTTTTTCTTCGCTTAAAATTTGATAATTATCGTGAATGAGGGCCTCGGCAATTATAGCCCAAAATCTTAACTTTTTCATTCGTTTTGGTAACGAGTCCGCTTTTGAAAAGAAATTTTGTCAGTTTATTCATAAATAAAAAACGATTAAAAACTGGTAATTCGAAGGAAAACACAGGAAATTGTTTCTATCGTGAACACTTGACTTGATTTTCTGTTGAAATAGGCCTTGATATGTGGGTTTACATTGCAATAATTGCAGGCAGAGATCGCCTTCCAAAAAAAAAAGGTAAAACAGTTTTAAAGGAAACTTCTTGAAAAATTAAATAACGACTCTCGCGTTGATAAAAAAAACGCCTTCGAAATTGCCGAATAAACTTTAATGTTGATTTAGCATTTCACAACTTGTATTTTGCTTGTATCTTCATGGTTCTAACAAAAATTCTCTGCAAATCGTTGCTCCGAAGGTTTGGATGGTAATTCTCAGTACCAATCCCATACTTTTCTTTCCAACAACATGGACACTGTGATATTGACCTTCTTTGAAAACTTTCGTTTTTCAGACAGCAGATAGATTTAGTGTGTGATCAATGACAATTATTATGCATCTACCTTCATTTCTGTTGCTTTTATTATAAAATCGGATACAAAAATGTGCATCGGCCTATCAACACACTACCAACTTTATCAGCTGGCTATCGTTGGGCTGTTAAGCAAGTCAAGCGAGGGGATGATGATGAAATTTGGTATATTTACTACTTGGGATTGATTGGGCATGAAAGCAGAAAAGTTTTGACTAACAAATAAGCTGCAGGTTCGATCGAACTTCGAGCAAAAAGTAAACAAATTTTGATTCTCGTGGAGTAGGACAAGCGATAGATTCCTATTTGGGTTCAGATTACAAGTTCATCAAAAAAGTATGAATAAAAAACTATTGTGCAGTTTACTCTCCATGAGAATGCTAGATCACCTAAGGATTTCTGCATTGATAGTGCCTCATTCATTTCAATACTTCAGGTGTTTCTAGAGAGTATCTTTCAAAGGAGATATATATAGCTCTTTCGAAAAACAGAGGAAATTTGTTTATAATTTTCAATTTTTGAGGGCAAAATTCAACAAGAAATTGCCAATATCATGACTCTCACTCATAATTTCTAGTGACTATATCTTACAAATTTCGTAGAGAAGCAAAATACATATACTTCAGATGATTGCACTCCAATTTTCTGCGGTACTTTGATTAAAGGAACTACGAAATAGAATTATTGTGCGAATTAAAATTTATTCTACATCTGAGAACACAGCAGTCCAGGTTCTTGCTACGTCCATAGTCAAAACAATTTAAGAAATGTGCTTCATTTAATTTCGCTCATTCATTAAGCATTAATACTCATCATAGGATTCTTTTCTGAAGTACCTGATTTCTTATATTTTGATAGCGATAAGATGGTATATATTGGTATTGAAAAAATTGACCTGTAGATTTGATAAATCCTTTCTCAAATCCCACTTAATGAAGACAAATACATCATCTTGCTTGCTCCAACCAACCCGTTTTGGCCAAAAAATTATGCGTTTGGGTAGTTAGAATTTATTATCAATGATTGCTTTTGTGTAGATGACAATGTTTCTTTTTTTTCTTATTTTAATGAAAGGGAATTTTCAATGATACTCATATTGAAGATTTTTTCTTTTCTCTAGCTAAAACCTGCTATTTAGCTCAAAATAGTAAAGTTATAATCAACTCCCAATATAAAACTGTCTCTCTGCTATTCATCGCAGTAGATTTTACTTAATGGGTTTGCAAAATCGCGGTTTTTCAGAGTATCGAAGTTACCTTTATAGGAAGCGTTTGGAACGATTCCATCCTGATAAAAAAAAGAGAGAAGTTAAATAAACTTCACTAAAAAGCAGTGTTTACCTGAACATGCTTTCTCTGTGCTATCAATTCTGAAGCAGCAATCTTAAACGGTTGGAATGACGAGCTGTAGCAAGTCTGTCCCAAAAATGGAATGGAAGATGACATAACTGACCTATACGGTTAGGAAGAACGTTTAAAAATAAGTTAACTTCAAAAGACATTATTACTCCTTTTTAGCGGTAGGCAACAACGAAACGTCGAGTGAAGGTGCCATTTCTTTCTTCTTTCCTCCAAAATCGCTTTTGTAAACCGTTCGGTCATCGAAAGGAAGATCCTTGATAACTGTTCCTGGTTTAGCAGGCATCAACAATCTCGCCGCATTTGGTCCCCAATTGACAAATTGAGTCTATTGAATAAAAAAAAAGGTTTTCATAAACAATTGTAAATAACTATTCATACTCTATATGAAGTTCCAGTGTTTAATGGGATATCTTTAGTGAGGAGACGGAAAGGGTCTTTTCCTCGTTCTGGAGCAGGCATCTTCCAGTCAATGTAGTCTTGCTGCAAGAGGATAATTTTTAGAATAATTTATAATAAGAATAATGAAACTTACCTTGTTAATAGTCAACGCTTCCATTGGGAATTGACTACGGTAAGTAGTCCAGAGGTCAGGCTTGTTGATTGGTCCGATGTTTTTCGGGTCATAAGCTGGGAAGTCTCTTTGATACAGCGAAGTTTTATTTCCTTGGAAATCAAGCGTGGAGAGGTTGGTCCTCTTCTTTTCTATTTCGAATCTTGGTTTCCAGTTATCAACGCTGAATTTCTTCTGAGATTCGCCGTGAGTTCGCTGGAACTGGTCAAGTGAGTCTGGCTTGTTCTCGTGAGTTATCGTTTCGTACTAATAAATAGTTTCATTAAGTTGAGGAAGAAAGAGGAATTCCTACGTTAGCAGGTTGAACTACCACGCTGGAGCTAACTTTTCCATTGTTGATGTTGTTGTTGCTTGCACTGATGCTCACGTTGTCGTTTTGAGTAGCACCATTCTTCGTTTGACCCTCAAAAGCTCCGTGATGAGCAGATTGGGCGACTTTTTGGGCTTGGTAGTCTTGAGTGTAGATGGAGGTTTTGTCTAGAGGGTCTGTCTTCATTGCGAGTTCAGTCATCTTGTCGATTTTCTTTCCAAGGTAGTTGTTGTCCACCACGCGATTTTTCTGCTCGTTCACGCTGACTGATCTGTCGTCGCGAGCGTTTTTGTTGAACTTTCTGGCGCCGAGCTTTTTGGGTGAGACGGACTTTTGAGGGGAAGTAAGAGAGGTCATCGGGAAAAGCCGTATGGAATCCTTAAATATTTAGACCGGTTTTATTTTTTTTATTCCTTGTAATTATTTGTTAGAGGTTTATGCACATAGCATATGAGCTGGTGGATTCGCGTGTTTATTAAATAAAACAGGCAGAAATAAAACATTTGAGAACAAAAGATGAGAATAGTGAAGAAAAAAACTAAAATACAAAGAATATTCTTTCTCCAATTAAAGTATTTGTGTCTCCCTCCCGGCCAACATAGAAGGAACTAATGAAAATGCTAACAAAATGCAGAACTGTTTAGTTGATGGCTTGGAAACGGGTAACTTAGCGAAAACACTCAAATGTAAGGAAAATTGATTTAAGTGCCCACTAGCAATAGCATTAATTTTTTTCCCCTCTCTTCTCTTAATACTAGTATTGCAGATACTAGGATTTAGTCTAATCATTAGGCTGTTCTATGGCATTAATCATCTACAATGAAAAGTTTCCTCGAGCAAGTTAATTACTAAATAGTTTTCTATTGTTTTAGAAAACTGCGATGCTTCTCACACCTGTGTTTATTACATTTTTTTTCGGTAATAAAAAATTGATCCCTGCCTATGTGAAATATATGGCTACTTTTCTACCAACGATAAATGACTAAAGTTAACAACAACAACTTATAACATAGCCAGTATCATGAGATAGAAGGAAGATTTTTTCATTTTTTGATAAATTCAGAGTGATTTTTGATCTATGTAAGATGAGGTGCTGTTATATTCTTCATTCTTTTTTCTCATGCTAGATAGAAAAATGCATTATTTCTGGGCTATCCAAGAAAAACAAAGAAATTTTGTCCTCTAAATAAACCCCTCCTTTACATTGAATCATATATAATGCAGGTTTTCAGTTGAAGAATTATTATTTAAATTTTCAACAGCTTCAAACATTGTTATTTGTTAATACTCTGGCTCATTTATCAAACAAACAATCATTATATTAACCCACTTCACTGAGAACAAAAATTTAGAAAATCTGGGACTTTTTTTCAGACCTTGGGCTTATACGAAAAGGATTTACTCCCTCAGCTTGAGAGTTTTGCAGCCAGCTCTCCGTTAGCTTCGTAGCACTCACACCCTTCAATTTCTGATTCTCCAGGCTGAGCAGAGCAATCTTCTTTTCAAGTTCTTTGATTTTATTTCTCGATTCTTCAAGCAATCCAACGTTTTCTTGCAGAAGGCCATAGGTCCGTTCGTTTTCAAACACCAGCAGCCTTATTTTCTCTTCAATGTCAGGACTTACATTCACACTACCTCCAGACACTTGCCGCTTTATCACTTCGATTTCTCTGTCGCGATCTCTAATCATTGCTTTAAGCTTCTCGTTCTCTGCGGCCAAAGTAGCCGAGGTATTATTTTCCGTTGTTTTGCTTGGTGAAAAATATGCTATTTTGAGTTGATCAAGCTCATTTTGTTTTCCATGTAGCAGCTTTCGAAGGTTCTCGTTTTCAGTACTCATCGCTTTAAATTTCTCTTGCAGAAGAAGCAGCTCTCGGCTATCAACCGCTTCCTGCTGGCTCTTGGCGAGTAGTTTTTCATTTTCTGAAACCAGCCAAGTAAGCTTTGATTTTAGCTCAGGAATGCCTTCGTTAGCTTCCTCGAGATTTCTAACTAGTTTCCTTAGCTCTTCGAGCTCTCTGAGCCTATCTTCGGCAGTTTTAGCTAATCTCTCGTTTTCAACACTCAACACAAATATCCTGTTATCTTTTTCGCTCGAAGCAGAATTCAACTGCTCTAACTCGACGCTTCTGTTGAGATATTCGTTTGAGCGGGTGTCCACAGCTTCATTTAATCTCAGATTTTCATTTATCAAAAACTCGATTTTCTCCTCGTATTGACCGAGCAATTTCAATTTCTGCTCGTTTTCAAGTCGCTCTTTCCCCAGCTGCCCAAGCTGAAGCGTGAATCTCTCATTTTCACCTCGCAGATGCTTAATAATAGCCTCAGATCCATTTGCTGCTCGAACCTTCTCTTCGAGCTCTGCTACTCGAGCGGTTAGATCATGGATGCTATTAACCTTCTGTCCAATAATATCATTCAAGTATTCGTTTTCTTTCGCTATCTTGTGAAGATTACCATCTAAACTTTCCAGCTGGAGAATTCGCTGTTCATGCTCCTGAATGTGCTTCAAGTACCCAGCAATGGCTTCTTCTTTTGCTTGAACAGTCAAAGTCAGCTTATGGTTTTCTTGAATAACCGTTTGAACTCGCAATTCAAGATCCTTTTGGCTCAGACGCTCTTTCTCTAATTCGTTGATTTTCTGGTGCAAGGCAAGGACAGTCTCCTCGCTTTTTTTCAGTTTGTCGCGGAAAATTTCTGACTCTTTCTGGAAATATTGAGTTTTCGAGTTGAGCTCAAGGATTTGGCTAATTTCTTTTTCAAGGTCCAGTTTTATTTGATTCAGACGATCAAAGTCTGCAGTGATTGCCAAGTGTCTCTGCTTGAGCACCTCGTATTCGTATTGCGTGATATGCAGTTGGTGTTCGAGCTCAATCGCAGTTTGTTTATAATGCTCAAATTCTTTGCTGTGCTCACGCCACATTTCGACCTCCTGAGCGTTCTCTTTCATGAATTGGTTTGAACGCTCGTTCTCTTGGTTAAGGTTCTCGAGCTGAAGCTCAAGACTTCTGTATTTTTCTTGCCATGCTAGTATCTCTTGCAATTTTTCGGAAAGCGTGCGATTAGTGCGTTCATATTCCTGCTGTAAGTAACTCAGCCGGGTTTCCAAGTCGCTCTTACTGAGGAGCTCCTGCTCAGCTTTTGCTGCGCGTACCCTAAGTTCTTCAAGCTGGTGGACCTTATCGTTCAACAGCTTGTTCAGCCTTTGAATTTCCTCGCTCAGGAGGTCATTATCTTGTGAAATTTTCGTAGCTAATACCCCTTCCTCTCTCAATTGAAGGCTCGTAGTTCGCTGCGTCTCTAGCTCTTGGTGTAAATACTCGATATGCTTTTTCAGTGTTTCGTTTTCTTGACTCAAATGACCATGAGTTGCTTCGATTTCTCGAAGAGAGGCTACGGTTTTATCAGATTCAAGCACTCGAGCCTTCCAGAGCTCTAACTCACGTTGATTTTCACTAAGCTTGGCCTTCAGAACTTCATTCTCGGTTTTAATTGAAAATCCTCCGGTAGTCTGTTTAGCTTGCTCAGATCTCAGCTCAGCTATTTCTTCGGTTTTTTGGACTAATAATGAGTTCAGTCTGTCTACTTCGTCACTGAGAGTCGCTATTTTATCGGTGAGTTCTTCGGTTGATCTTGATTTTGTCTGCAGAGCGAGCAACTGTGAGCGCAGAGTGCTAACAGTCTCGGCATTACTGAGTACAAGTTTATGTAATCGGTCGTTTTCTGATAAGAGCTGTGAGGACTTGCCGTTGATGTCAAGATACTGAGACTCTTTCAGTCCTGAAGTTTCTTTTTCCTTCGTCATCGCTGCGATGATGTTATTAAGGGCTTTGTTCTCAGCAAGAAGAGATTTTATTCTTCCGTCATTCAAATCTGAGGTAATGAGAGTAGTCGTTGGTGATTGTCGCTTGTATAGCTCTACTTCTTGTTGTAGAGCGAAGTTGACGGTGTTGAGGCGTTCGATTTCTGTAAACAGAAGCACTTTGTCAGCGAGAACGGCTATGTGGTCTTCGAACGCTGTAGTGCCGTTGAGATGTGATGAAGGAGCGAGGGACTCAAGACTGGAATTGAGAGTCTGACTTCGTTTCAGGTCTCCAGAACGATAGTAAGTAGGATTCATCTTTAACTGCTTTCAATAAGATTTAGTTTTAAAAATACTAATTGTTATCTGAGTTTTAAGCTTTAGAGTATCAGACGTTATAGAATTGAGAATCAGGAACCAGATTAGAAGAAATTAGAACTCTGTAGTTGACTCTCAGAGACTCGGACAGTCTCATGTGCTTAGGAATATATTTTCTTGCAAGTTAAGTGGGTGTGGTCGAGAGAGAAATGCTCTTAGGGTTAAGCGAATAAGAGATTTCTCATGATAATTGAGCAAGTCATTTTGATTTTACAGATAATCATGACTCAGTGTTATAGTAACGAATTAATACAGATATTTCTGGGAATGAGGTCATGATAACAAAGCGGCTGCATTACAGGTATTCGAGAAATTAAACGACAGGGCAAAACTTATACATTCTCAAATTGATTGTTTTTTTTTTGTAGCAAGAATTAATCATTTTCCACAAAAGAAGATAGCAATCTCATCAGCAGGCTGAGCGATTTCATTTGATATAACTTCAATTTCGGTCAAGGACGTTATGATTGAAAGTATCCACTTTACAATATCCAAAAAAAATTTTTAATTTATAACTATCAATACGCATCAAGCCATTATATTTTCACAGTTCTTACTGTCTGGTTTTCTATGAGTTTTAAACCGACAACCACAGCAGCAATATCTCACATACATTTTTTAAAGTTAACCTGCTGCTAGATATTCAAGTAGACTGTTAAGAGTTGTTCATTTTTTGTTTTCTTCACTCATTATTATTGCGTTAGTATAGAAAAAGTTAAAAAAATCACATTTCTCTTTATCATTTATTGTATTTATGCTTAATGACATTATTGCTTTTATTATTCAGGAGATTTTTCAATTTGTTGTGTCGTTTTATTTTTCTAAGTTTGCTATTTCCAGAATGAATTTTATTGTCTCCCAAGTGTTACTCACATTACCAAAATAATACCCATTTCATGTTACAACATTACCAGTTTCACATCAATCAAACCCTCTATCCAGACATATTTCTCAAAACATAAGACTTGCCACTACCATTACTTCTCTTCCCGAGTCTAAAACGTGATTCTTTCAATTTCAATATTCAAAATGATAAACAGCAGCTAATTTCAAATTTTACCAATACCAAATTATTTTTTGAATTTGTGAGTTTAAAACTGATTATAATTTTTCAGCACACATGACCTTAACTAATGTACATTTTTTTGCTAGTATAATTGGGTGATATATGCATATAGATGTACAACTACTTTCCATTTCATACCTGATCTGTATTAGGCCACCTCGTTCTGAAGAGAAACATGAAGTATCTAAGTTTTTAGTGTTCTATTCTATATTGGTTTGTGGATGCATTACAGATGCAACTTAATAGTAATTAGTATAAAGCTTCATATGGAACAATATGCTAGCTCGTAGTATAAAACTCAGCGAAATTTCAATCTTTTGGAAGCGTACATAATTTGTTTATTTTCGAATACACAACCTCTAACAATGACCTCTTCTAAATAGCACCAAAATTTAAGCACTTTGAAAAGCTTATTCATTCCCTCTTAACATAGCTCATATTCCAATTCAACTATATCTCAAAGCGTGATATTCTTCTTTTTTCTCTAAAACTTTAGAGTTTTAGTTCGAATTCCGTTAATGACTCTGAAAAAATACACACACACAAATCTATGTAGAAGACATGATCCATAACTTGGATGAAAAAATTGAGAATTGGATGTATCGAACAATACCCTATCTATCACATACCCTCACATTACATCCTTAACAACTCCATCATCTTTCTCTTATTTATCCGAGTTTTGCCCTATCGTAATATTTAATTGACTGTGCGAAATCATATTGTTCCTTTGGTTAAGATCTTCCTTAGCAGGTTCTTCAAGCTGGAACGAATCCATCTGATTATTCGAATTCAAGTTCAGATAACTCGCTATTCCTTCGAATTTCCCCGACCCTATGTTCGGAGACCGCAGCTTGAAACCATTCGCGCTTGGACTAGAATACTTCTTCATCATCATATCGCTGTCAGAGTCTTTGCGCAAATGATGGAAATAACTTTCAAAGGAGTTCTTGCGGTCTCGATTTTGAGGCTGAAGGGCATCAGGAGTCATTAACATAGCTACTTGGCGAGGCGATTCAAGTTCGTCTTTGCTGAAATAATTATTATTCTTGTTACCACCGCCAACAGGTTTTATGAACTGCGGGTCATCAAATAATCGATTCATTTTATTGCCATTTAACAAGAAACTGAAACCTGGCGACCGCAAATCGAATTCGGAGCTGCCGAGACCGAATATATTAGCTGCTTGCCGATCATGCTCGGAAGTCCTTGGGTCGCTGCCGAGGCCAAACAACTGCGGTGTTCGTTGCGGAGGAACTTGGAAATTAAGATCGTTTAGATCTTCTTGCTGAGGCGTTTGAGCCTCTTGGTGAGCCGGAGCCTGGGTATATGTGGTATTCTCTCGTCTTGTATTGTAACCATGGCGTGGGTTATTGCTTTGAGCAGATTCTGCCGAACGCTGAGCCCTTGTGTTTTGCGTTCGTTTCGTTGAGTATATTGATAACTCTTCCTGCGGCTGCGCTTTCTTCTCTTTTGAAGTTGCTTTTAGTTTTACGCCCTTCTTTCGTTTATTTTTCGCTGATGCGGTTTTTTCCTTAAGCGTCTTTGACTCACGTTCGTTTTTCCTATTATTATTGAAACAGCTCAGATTAACCCCAAAGCAACAATGAGTTCTACTTCAATGCAACTGCATACTGAGGTTCTTCAGAGGGAATTGATTCTTCTACTTTAACTCCATCAATGTTTTCTTCTTTGATTTGACTCATCAATTTATCAATAAGCACACTTTTTTGCAAGAATTCAAGCTTACTAGTTTTTTCTCTCGGCGTTCTAACACCTTCTTGTATTGTTTCACCTTGAAGAAATCCGGATACTATAATAATAAATTGATGAGCCTCGTGCGAATAAGAATAATGCTTAAGCATACATCTTTCGATGTGAAGGACCTCTCGCAGTGAGACCAAGCCTCTTTAAAGTATTCCTCAGGCTCATAGATCCCATGCGTTGAGAACCGAACGACATCACCGTTTAAGTCTTCAAAAACTAACAACATTTTGACGTCGCAGAGCATAGAGAGCTCTGCGGCCTTCTTTACTAAGCCGTTTTTACGCTTATTAAAGGTACTCTAGTTGAATGATCAGAGCGTGAGTCTTCGGATTTTGCCGCAAAAATTCTTACATATTTGATTTTTTTATCTCCGATAGCTTTAATCGTAATCTTCCTTCTTCCCATCTTCTTCGGCGCTTCCGGAGTCGGATTTTTATTTGGAAGCTGCGACACGACTGTAAACTGTTTGCTTTCTCAATTTTTTTTTTTAATTCAGGTTTATTATTGATAATGTTTCTGACTATGCTATTAACTCACAAGCCCAAAATTTTTTATTATTTCCGATCTACTGCAGAGCCAATATTTCTCATTGGCACTCAAAACTTGCCGTGGTTACAGAAGTTCAAGACCTTGACTTGAACAGGATTAAAATAGCTTTTCTGTAGGGTTTTTCAAATTTGATAGTAGTATGGTCTCTACAAGAGTTGACCAGGGTTGAAATGGAATTTACTTTCATTTTGTTGAGGTTGAAGAAATTCTATTATCAATTTCGAAAAGAAAGTGCTTCATTAAAGAAGCTAATTCGGATATTTTAAGGCGGTAAACCGCGTAGCGAGCAACAAAATAAAATTTTATTTAAACTGACAGGCAATTCAATGTACCTCCTTTAATCAGAGTAATATATACCGATAATCTATGGGATAATTCTGCGACCATCGTGACTAGCTAATGCAACAAACAAAGAGGAAATATGTTGAATTTTTTTTGTAATGGCTCAATCGTCAGAAGAACCAATTTTATTAAAGTCCAGCAGTATATCAATCCATCTGAAGAGCAATAATGTTGATGCAATACATTAATTGATACTACTAGTACTTGAACTTATCGTGACAATTCCTTTTTTAAAGACTTTCAGAATCAATGAGTTAGAACAAAGAAAAAGCTTTTGATTGCGAATTCACAAGTTCGTCTTAATTTAAGGCTGGTAGAGAAAGTTTCAACTGTGAAATTCAGAAGGAGAAGCTAGTAGTATTCAAAAAAAAGTTCAACACCCAACTATGCACCAATTTGACCGCAGATTCCTCTTTTTTATCAAAAAGCACATTTTCTCATCAATTCACATTGGAAAATGACGATTCACTAGATGAAAAGGTAAGTATTTTCACAGTTATTGTTGACCGGGTTGAAGTAGATTAAAATTTGTGATGTTTTGCTCGAGTAAATGTTCGAAGAATTTCTATCAAGCCTAGAGTGGAAACACTGAATATCATACTCTTTGCCAAATCGATTGCAGCTAATATCGTTAAAATGTCTTGTTCAATAAGTTTTCTTTAGCACTGCCCAGCTTTCTGATTATTAACTTTAAAAAACCCTGTTTATTTGGTTAAGAACAATTTGAGAGAAAACTTTGAAATTCTCATTATGATTGAGTAGATCAATCTGAATGCAAAGAGTTGGAATTTCTGAGTTTTGACAGATCAAAAGCTAGAATGTGCCTCCATAAACTTCGCTTAAACTTATTTCAATTGTTTTATTGTCAATAAGGCCAACAGTTGAAACAGAAAAATAAAAATTGCGATAGCAAAACATGAGCTTCCTATCAATACCAACTCATTTATTGCACAGCCCAATGATATAGTTTTCAATTTCACATTGATAATGGGAATTTCTTGAAATGACCGTTTGATAACCATAGGAATTTCGGATTTTCGAGAGTCGTGATTAAAATTTCTGTGATAGAATTTATTCTATCGCCAAACAAGATGTCATCCAAAATTATTCAATAAACTTCGATTAAAAATCGGTCAATTTGAGAGAAAATAAATTTTAGATTGAATATTGTCTCATTGTTATAGTATCAATGAATTTTTCCAAAGATGATACCAAAGTCCCCATGCATTTTCAAAATGTACCTCATAAAATCCTAATCCTCATTATCACACTGATATTCTATTATACTCTGCCTCTCTATAACGGACTCTTAACTAAAGTATCAAGCCTTACGCTTGCAGCAATATTTTTGCTGCTAGCATGTGTCAATCAATTGAAATCGATCAATCTCCACCACTGGTTACATTTTGGAGGCGCTCTCCTTTTCACTATCCGATCTTCCCCAGATGCCATCCACCAAAACTTATTGCTTCTCCTATGCATTCTCAGTCAAGTTTACGCTTCGATATATTCAATTTCAACTCCCTTGCTGAGATTTTCAGCCGTTGCGCCTGTGCTCGCCTTTTTTCTTTATCAGGCTTTCGATCTTCTCAACGTAACCACGAATGAAGCAGAAGAAGCCTCATGTAATACCAACAACAAGGAATTTGCTATATGGGCAGCTTGCTTCCTGTTCTCTTTGCTAATTGCGAAAGAAAGAATTGAAGTTCTCGTGAGATTAAAAACTACCGCTGAAAATGAATTTAACACCATTAGTACTAACTATCAAAAGCTCGTTCAAAGACTACAGCAGCAAGACGAAAAAATTATTCAAATAACATCAGAGCTCGGTCTGGCTATAGCAGCGAGAGATAGCTCTATAAACTCTTTCTCTCATGAGTTTCGAAACCCCTTGAATGTTATTCTTGGGAACCTGGAGCTATTAATCATGGAGGCAACTCATCCAAAATCAGTCAAAATGCTAGAAGCATCTCGCAACTCCTGTCAGTTATTACTCTCTCTTGTTAATAATGTACTTGATGCTGGGAAAATCATATCTCATCAACTTGAGATGAACAAACAACCGACGCAAATATTTTCGGTCGTGAAAAATCTGAAATCCGCAATAGCTCCTAATATTATTTCGAAAAAGCTGACAGCGAGTATTTCAATCGACAAAGAGATGCCGAAAGTCATTGAATTGGATAAACACAGATTTTTGCAAATTTGCTTCAATGTAATTGGAAACTCAACAAAATTTACCTCGAAAGGCTTTTTGAAAGTACATTTCTCATGGATCCCGAGTTCTGAAGCTGAGAGCAGGTTACCAGATAGGAGAGGATTCGAAGAAAGAAAGGATGATGATGAACTCGAGCGAGTTGAAGAGACACTAATGAAACCGAGCTCTTCATTACTTGAATTGCAAAAAGCAAAGCCTAGTCCAGAACTTAGAGAACTTTTGGAAAAGGAAGAGATGGAAATTCCTACAAACAAGCAGCATAGGGATGATAATGATGATGACGAAGAAGAAGAACCCGTTGAGGATCTTGCACAGTTCAATGAAAATATAGTTGCGCGAAGTCCTAAGAAGAAGGATTCTCGTATAAAATCCATGTCTGAGCTCAACAGGAGCTCTGTAAAGAGTTTTTATTTTCCTATAACTCCAGAGAGAAACAGTCAACGAAGAAAAATGAAGCTCCCTTTGACAGCAGGTTATCTCCAAAAGCCGAGCTTAGGAGAAATGCCGGATTGCGGGTTTTTGAAACTCGAGTGCTTAGATTCTGGTAGTGGTATGTCTTCATCTACCCTCCAAAACCTGTTTAGACCATTCAGAATGGAGGATGCTTCAATCACGCGCAAGCATGGAGGAGTGGGACTTGGACTCTTCATCGCCCATGAACTAGTCAATCTGATGGGTGGACGCATTTCAATAGATAGTGAGCTTGGCACAGGCACCAGAACTTGCATACTTCTCCCAACCCGACGTATAACTTCCATCCCGACACCAATATCTTCTTTACAAAACGTGAATGCACCAATTTCGCGCATATCCGCAGCTGCTTCCTTTCCATCCCGAGCAAACGTGCTGATAGTTGATGACAGTTCTTACAACGTCGAAGTACTAAGAGGATTTTTCAAAAAATTCGGCTTTCAGTCCATTTCCACAGCATTTGACGGACAAGAGGCCATCAAAATCTATGAATCTCATCCTAGTGGACACTTTTCATTGATCACAATGGATCTTCAGATGCCAATAATGGACGGTTTTACTGCATGCAGAGCTATCAGAGACTTTGAAGCGAATCGCAAAGATGGAATGGAGACTCCGATAGTGATAATTTCAGGCAATTGCTCGAAGCAAGAGCAAGACCTTTGCTTAAACCGAGAAGGCGACATCCGTGCGATAGCCTTTTACCGAAAGCCTGTGTCTCTTGTGGAACTAGAAGCTTGTATTAGCAAGATCTTTAAGCCAGCGTCCAGTTATCCAGTTTCCATAAGCGAAGTAGGAGGATCAAGACCAGAATTGGGAAAGAAAAAAGTTCTGCTGCTGAGCCATGACAGCCATTCTATTCGAATTTTGGGAAGATTGTTGCAAAATTATGATGAGCTGGAGTTCGTCGCTGTAGATTCAGCAGATGAGATCTTTCAGTATTGCCAGCGAAAAGATTTGATGCTGAAATATGTGGTATTTGACTGCGATCACCTTGAATTTTGTTCTGCTCTGGAAAAATTGCAGGATTTATTTGCCGTGGAAAATTTCAATGAGTTAGGGTTGAGATTAATTGCGATTTGTGATGAAGAATTTGAAAACACTGATAAACTGAAAAGTTACAGGTTCGAAAGGATTTTGACAAAGCCGCTGAGAGTGGAGCAGATTAAATTTGCGCTTGAGATAGAATCGTTAATATCAATTCCATGAAATATTTTCTCGTTGGTTTTTGTATGAGTTAGATAGAATGTATCATGTCACTACCTTATTGTATACAACAGAATGATTAATTTTGTTTCATGTGCTATAGAATTGAATGGATTTTTATTATATAATGTATATTCCTGTTCGGTATGTCATTCACTAACTGATTTCCAACAGAAGGTTTTCATTGCTACAAAGTTGTTAAAGATTTTTGCTCATTGAAATGATTTATCAGGTGGCCTGAACCAAATTTCTGTTTTACCTCAACTTAACAAGCAGTCTTTTGAAATTCATTGATATTTCGGACATATTCAAAGATTTAGTAGATTATGGTTAAAAAAAAAAAATGTACAGATAAGAGGGCATTTGTGGCTCTCATTGAAATCTCACGAGGATAGGTAAATTTCATCTTTGGACAGATCAACATTCCTGGAATTGTAACAAAAATCATTTTAAATTTCTCTTTAACGCAATCTGATAAATCAATTTTCAAGAATTTCCTTTTTAAAGTAACAACACTAGGATAGAAGCGCTCTTTACTCAAATTACTCCATTATAAGCTGTTAACAACATAATAAGGACTATAATAAGGACTGTTATTTGTCTTCTCTACCTAGATCCAGCTCAGGTTCAAAAAAAAAAGAGAAAAATCATCTGCATTGGATACAATATGATTGAAGTGGGATCCTCATACCAGAAGTTTCCTGCAGAAGCAGTTGAGAATGCATTTCTGGTGAAAAAACTTTGCGGAAACTGTTTTGTTTTATCATGGAAAATGATAAAATTTCAGCAGGGAGAGTTTCTAAGCTCTCAAAACGTCTTTTAACGAATAGGTAGGTCTATGATTTTTAATTGAAATTTCCAAATAGTTTTCCTTCTGAATTAACTCTTTTACCCGTTAATTCATTAAACGTTTTCATAACGCGAGATTCAAGGCAACTCACGCACATCTATTTTATATAATTCCATTAAAATACCTTTGAAAGAATAAGATTTCAGATGGCTGACTCCAAGAAAAAGGATCTTGACAATCCAGAGAAGCAATCGCAGGCTGTTGAGGAAGAGTCTAAGTTCGAAACGATGAAGGCCGGAACATATATGGTTCATGTAAGAGAAATTCGAGACTTTATGCTAATATTTAACCCACAAAGGTCTTTATTGAAGAGACAAGAGGGCTTCTCAATCCTGCAGAGGAAGAGTAACACCTCATTTTTTTGATTGCTTAACTAGATTTCCTTAGTTCCACTATTGATGCCATTATCAAAGTTGAAGTCTTCGGACAAAGCAGACATTCAGAAGTGAAGAAAGGACTCGGAACGGGAGCCACGAATTGGGGAGACCATTTCTTCTTTGAGAATTACGTCGAAGTAAATACACTCAGAATCTGTTACAATTATCTATAACCTCTTGTAATTACTTAGAACACTCATTCACTTGAGCACGAGAAAGTCAAAATTACAGTTTGCAATCATAAAAGATTCGGTGCGGATGCGAAACTGGGTAGATAATACTCTCGAATTCTAAACTTAACCCGACTATAGGGCAAATCGAAATTGATTTGACATCTATTTATGGTCATGCGAAACACACTTATTTCCATAAATGGGCTGCTCTGGCGAATGTTGAAAAGGATTTCGAAAAGATTCTCGGATTTATCAAGTACTCTGTTTCTGTTGTCACTCAAGGTGACCCTGCTGTAAGCCATCCTATGTTTGCACTATCACTCAGAGATATTTTACTTTTAGGTTGCATTGAAAGCCGAGGAACTTGGAAGCGGATTTGACCCAAGCAAGGTGCTATTGCCACCTTTCTTGAACATGGAGATGAATCAAATGACGATAGTCCTCACCAGAGCTCAAAATATTAAAAAAATGGATAAATTTGGAAAAGTAGACCCTTTCGTTAAAGTCAAATTCGGGTTGGTTGAGTTCAAGACCAAACATTGCAAGGATACCTATGATCCGATTTGGAATCAGACTATCCTCGTAATACAGAATTATATTATATTGGCTTTTTTTAACAATCTATTACCATCATCTAGATTCCAGTTGCTCTGCCAGCTGTTACAAACACAGTTACCTTGGAGGTCTATGACTATGATGACCTACAAGCCAATGAACTTATCGGCAGTTGCCACATCAAGATAGACAAAATCAAGGCTGGAAACTTTGCCGAATTCACTTGGATAAATCTCTATGGTCCTCCTCATAAATCCAGCGGCAAGTTCCGAGATATCATGAACACTGTCCCAGAGTTGGGTAAATTCCATTCATTTCTTCAATGGAAGTTGAAAATAAATCCTTAGCTTCTGACTGGTGCGGCAGACTTCAATGCAAAATCACCCTTGAGCCGAAGAAGGACGCAATTGCCAAAATGGTCGATTTCGGAGACAATAAAACGATCGAGAGACTCAATAAAGAAGTTCCCCCGAAATACGAACTCAGAGCTGAAGCTTACTGGGCAATGAATCTCCCAGAAAATGGCAAAGACTACGGTTTATTCATCAAGTGGGCGCATATGATCACTGAGTCCAAGATGAAGGTAAATTCATTTTAATTGGCACTGGAACTCAAGCAATGTGATAGAACGTGCCTAAAGGAAGAATGGTTGAATGGTACGAGACTCTCCGTCCAATTCAAATCGATCTCCCACACCCAAATATGCATCATGTAAGATTTTTTTGCCATTTCCTCTCCCTTCAACTTTGCTAGTTACCTGATGTCATTGTCTGGATCAAAAACGGAAGCGATTCCCATTTCAGCTATGCAAGACTTCCTGCTGTTCGCTACTTGGAGCAAGACTGCAAGCCAGAAACTCTTTACTTCAAAATAGATAAATCTGTTTCTCCAAACATCAAAGATAACCTTGCTGGTGTTGTCAAAGTAATCTACTCACTATTATGATCAAATATCTAATGAATTATTAGATGAGAGTATGGATTCGCAGTATGGCAGAGCAACCAAACTTTTCCATTGGAAACTGGGACAGACAGGTTGAAAAGAAGAAAAATATGAAAAAATGGAAGATCATCGTCAACCTTTATCAGGTAACGCTATTAGGCGATTGAAGAATTAACTTTATACCTGTAGGCTCAAGAATTGATCCCTGCCGATCCAACCGGAAGCTCAGATCCAATTTGCGAAATCTATTTCAATGGATTTATTTTCACTTCTCAGCATATCGTGCAGACTCTTAACCCAGTAACTCACAATGCTTTCATCCTGAGCTAAGTTTGAAATCCCTAGATATGGAACTTCGTGATGCAATTTAACGCCGAGTTTGATGAAATTGAGGAATGCCCGCCTTTCCTTTGCACAATTTGGGATTGGGATGCTGACAATAAAAAGGATTATCTTGGCAGCACTGTCGTCCACGTTGATAAGAGCTGCTTCAACCTCAATGCTCCAAACCCTCCAAAATGGTACCCACTCAAATACGGTAACGCATCTATCACATCGCTTCCGTTGTTAATCTCATAATAAATAGGTACCCTCGACCAATACTTCGGAAAGCTCATGATCTCCTTGAACGTCTTTCCTGATAACCTTCAGGTTCTCCCATACAATAACATTGAACCAAAGTTGGAGAAATACTACCTCAACATGAAAGTCTTGGGAGTCCGAGGCCTGAAATCTTTGGGAGTCTTCCCAGTCAAGAAGCCTTTCATTAAATTCGATGTGAACTCAGTGCGTTCTTACAGACAGAGACAAGTAATGCCTGATCTCCAGAAGATCCCTCAAACGATGGCAAAAGAATTGGGTCCAAACGCCAACATCCTTACCGTTATCAAGTAAACTGCATCGCTGTTATTGGTTATTAAAACATTAAACCACCATAGCCAGGAGATTGAATTGCCAGTCGACCCTTACTTCTGCCCGTCCTTGAGTGTAAGCTACTCTTCCTCAATATCAATCTTATTTTTATAAAGTGCCGTGTGCATGATTTCTACTTGCAAGGTTTGGCCCAGCCATTGCTTGGAACATTCTCGATCAATCTGAGACCGTTCTTGGAGGTAACCCGAGGGCGAGTTGAGAAAAAATTGAAAGAAGAAGCCGGTCCTTTGGAGAAAGCTAGCGGACAAGTGGTGGAAGAAGATCTTGAAGACGAAGAAGCAGAAGAAGCCGCTCTCTTGGGTGACAAGAAGAAATTGGAATCGAAGGAAATCGAAATTAAAGTCGATAAAGGAGAAGCCAAGGATAAATTGAAGATTTCCCCTAAAGGAAGTTGCTTGCTTCCACCCGAGATCGTCGTCATCAAACCAAAATACGAAGGTAACCCAACCAAAGGCTATGAAGTTGAAAAGAACAGGCCTGATCTTGAGTAATTTGCCTTTGTCAATCCCCACTCAATAGTCTTCTTTGTAGAAAATACATTGAACTTGGCTACGATGCTAAGGACCGAAAGGAGAAACACTACAGAATGGTTCTCGACACACCATTGGAAAAAACAGAGTATCTGGACAGTACACCTTTCGATGAAATTCCAATCAAGAGAGGTTCTGCTGTTGATGACGAGAGCATCTTTTCGAAAGTCTTCGGAAAGAAAACCGGCGATGAATACAAGGTTAATGAGTCAGAGACTGTTGGAATCTTCAAGGCCATGATTACCGTCTTGACTGAAAAAGAAAAGCAAGAAGTTGATAAATCTGCTCTCAACAAAATAAAAACAACCAAAAGTGAAATTGCGCTGCCTGAAGCCGGACCGCTTGCTTTCCCTGATGTCGATTTCTTGAAGATTTCTAACTGCACAGTGAGACTTTACATGATTGATGCCATTGGCCTCGCTGATAAGGATGAAAACTCGAACTCTGACCCTTATCTCGTGCTAGAGATGGGAAAAACTAAATACAACGAGAAGGCCCATTACTTAAAAGATGAGCCGAACCCCAAGTTCCTGAAATGCTACGAGTTCCCTGCAGTTCTTCCTGGAGCTGGCCTCCTCAGAATTCAAGTCATGGACCATGACGACCTCGATAGAGATGATTTGATTGGTGAGACTACCATCGATATCGAAAACAGATGGTTCTCGAAGAAGTTCAGAAAACTCACCGAAGTTCCTGTTGAAACTCACGAGATCTTCCACCCTACCTCTCGCATTCCGCAAGGTTCTGTGCGATTCTTCATGGAAATCTTCCCAAGAGAGGAGAACACTCTCAGAAAGAAATGGGACTTGACACCAAAGCCACCAAAAGTAAGATAGACAAGTAGCAATTTGATGATTAAACTGCTATTTTCCTTAGGACTTCGAGATCAGATTAATCGTTTGGGACGCTGAAGAAATCCCTCTCGTTGATGCCTCAGGCTGTGTCGATTTGTACTTCACCGCGAAGCTTGATGGTACTTTTTCCACATGAAGCTGGTATCTAATTTCGTGATATAGATGGAACAAAACTTGAGACTGACACTCATTGGAGAAGTCAAAACGGAAAGGCTTCATTCAATTGGAGACTTCTGTTTAACGTTAAGCTCCCATCAAAGTCAAATAGAATCTCGCTTCAAGCCTGGGATAAGGATGTGATCTCAGCAAATGACTTCATTGCCGAAGGAACTCTCGACTATTCGGATTTGGCTAATGAAGCCTTTATGTACGACCAGCCCGTTAAAGTAAATCCCATTGTGTGAGTAAGCTGAGCTAACCTCTCTCGCTTTTTAGATGACTGGTGAGAAGAAGAAAGATGATAAGATCAAGATTCCGCTCTGGAAGAAGAAAAAGGATGACAACCAGGGCCAACTGGAGAAGGCTGGCTTCGTCACTGTTTCATTCGAGATGATCCCTATTGACATGTAAAATAGCTCATTGTTTGATAGTAGACTGACATTTTCTCTCTTAGGGCCAACATGAATAAGGTCGGACATGGTAGGAGTGACCCTAACCAGAATCCTTACTTGCCACCACCAATTGGAAGAATCCAGCTCAGTCTGAATCCTTTCAAGATGTGGGTAAATAACTAACAATGCTTCTTCCAAAATAAATGAAAATTTCGAATAGGAACAATACGTCGGACCAGTTTACAGAAAAAGAGTGTACTGCTGTTGCTGTCTCTTGCTCTTGATCACAATTATCATTATCTCTATCCCAACGCTCACGGCCAACATAATCACCACATCGATCTTTGGATCCTAAGCAAAATATCGCCACGCACTCAACATTATTAGTTTCTAGAAGCAGAAAAAGTTACAATTAAATTGAGTGTAGTTAGCTATCTTCATATTAAAAGTGTTCTCGCTAAAAAGTTTAATTCGAATTGAAATTTCATCTCCTTTCTCTTGAAATACACATTATCAACAGAAGAAAAAATTTAAGTGAATGAAATCTGCAACTTGTTCACTAAGAAGCCACCAACTGAAAACTAGAATTAACATAATTTTGGACGCACCTATCTCACTCTTTGCTGTTCCATTAAACGATTTTCAAAATATATTGAACAAATGACGAAAAGTAAAGCTGAGTTAAAACTCACCTTGAAATTGATTGCACTCATTGTCGTTGGATTATTTGGATTGCACAATTTCTTGTTCTCTCTATTGCGGTCAGGGCAACTTGAGTTCCAAAAATTGGGAAAATGCGGCTCCCTATCATACATCATCTGAAACCTTGCCTCTCTATTACAAATTCCAATGTTATTGAAACGAAACAAAATGCAACGAGCTTCCAACAACGAAACTTTCTCTCTCTCTTCATCATCATACGAATAGTATTACCTTTGATTCGCAAAAATTTAAGCTTTTATTAAAACATATGTAGGAAAGACATCATTCTTAGCATTTCTATATTGACATTTCAAATAATACAAATATCATTCAAATCAAAACTATTTGATTCACTTCAGTGTATAAATTACACGAAAAATGCAAAACTTGTCAACCTCATGTTTCATATGAATATAATAGGCAAACATTTATCACAATGTTTCTTCAAAAAAATATTTTGAGCGCATCACATTTGCATAAATAATGCTATATACACAAAAAGAAAATAAAATTGGTAATTTCGTGATCAAAAAACTTTTCTTACTTTGCGGAATCTGCAATAAATTTCCATCTTGACCGTTTGGGAGGAGTAATCTCTCCATTTTGTATCCCCTTCCGCCTTGAATTAGGCATAAACTCAGTGTTCAGAGAATTCTCTTCTTCTATTACATCCATTCGCTGACTCAATACTTGTATGCTGCCAATATCAGCCCTACTATTCTCCCCAAGCAAAGGCATAGCACCTTCTAAACTTCTATTGAGCTCCATAGAAACATCAATCGGTTTTAAAAAGAACGTTTTGCCCCTACCCTCGTCATTTCTTAACGGAGAAAGTGGAATGTCTCCAACAGGAGGTTGAGTTTTCTTTTTCTTGAGCTCCTGCAGTCGTTTCAATTCATTTTGTGCCGCCTGTATCGCCTTATCAATCTCTGAAATTTCATTCAATTGATCCCCTGGCTCAATATTCGGAACAGAATCCCCAATTTTCACCTTCTCTCCCATTCTATCAAGAATCTTACCAGTCAGCTCCCATATCCTCGTATCATAATCTTTAGGAACGAACTTTCCTTTCTTCGTCAAATCTATTACCCTCGTCTTCTTCCTCTTCCTCCTTTGCCTCATTATTCCGCCTTGACTCAAGTCTGGCTTGACTTTGGTTTCTCCAGACACCGAGTTTCTTCTGCGGTGATTAGCTTTTAATCTCTTAGAGAAATGGTTGGGAGAGTTCTCGGTTTGGTCGTCGTTTTCTTCGTCGCTATCGCTAGCAAGGAGCTCTTCTAGAATATCCAGAGGAATGAAATTGAGATTTTGGACATAGTATGACAAAAACGCGTTCTGATTGCTTACACTATGGGATTTTATAATCGCTCGGTTTCTTCTCCTGCTATCACGCTGAAGGTTAATTTCTGATTTCATTTTATCAAAAATGTGAGTGTGAAAAGTGTCTCCTGTTTTCAGTTTGATCAACTGTTCCATGCTCGGCACGTTACCTGACATCTCTACTCCTTCACTTTCAAGGACGATATCTGAGTTATTCAAGTCCAATTTATTCGTAGGCACTCTCGTTTTGGACCTTGTCGCGAGTCCTTCAGCTGGAACTATGGTTTTTTTGGGCTTAGAAAGCGATGAGCGCACGAGAGCTAACGTGGGGATATTCTCTCCTTCTTGGAGATCCTTGGACGTGTTGAGTGTATCATCAGGCCCGGTGGGTTTCCGCGTTTGCACTTTTTTAAATAATGTTGCGACATTAATTTTTTGCTTGGCTCGGTTCAACTTCTCATATAATTTAATCCTCGTTTCAATTTTCGAAGATCCAAGCAGCGGCGTACCTACGTTGCTGGGGGAGTCCTCCTTCTTCATTTGCATCGCCTTCTTCGCCATGGTATCTTCATCGGCATAGACTGACTCATAGAGATGTTTAAGATCTTTCGCGACTCGCTTATATAACACCTCACTTTCAGTGAGCATCGTGATAATCTTTTTGTTTGTTTCTTCGATTGATCTTATTCTCTCATTCATGAAAAACACTTCTTTCTGCGAGTCAGTCACATGCTTCTGATCGTCCTCAAATTTGAGCTCCTTGTATTTTTGCACTCTCTCGTTTTCGGCGTGTTGAGTATAGGTATTTTGGAAGTTATTTCCCAGAATAGCGATCGGGAGCGAAAATATAAGCATTCCTGCAATAGCAAGACCCGACGCGAGTATTTTCCCGAGGATAGTTTGAGGGATATAATCGCCGTATCCGACAGTGGCCAGCGTGACCATTACGTACCACATGGCTTCTGAGAGAGTCGTTATCCTCTCACGAGGATTTGGTTCTGTGTCAAGATGAAGGGGCTGGCACTCTGCGTAGTAAATCGCCGTTGCGCCAACGATATTAACAACTGCGATTAACAGCGTTAGAAATCCAAAATTTTTGAGACTTGCCTTTATTCCCAAGTAAAATACATGCGAACCCTTTATATACCTGCCAAGCTTGAGAACTCGGATAACTTTGAGCAATCTTACGGTTGTAAGTGTTTCATCGTCATACGCAAAACCGAATTCCAAGAAGAAAGGGATCAGCCCTAAGAGGTCAATGAGTGGAAATAGCCCGCACATCACTTTAAAGAACTTATCTCCAAACGCTGTTGCGGATATTACTCGCAACAGGTATTCAATCACAAATAATATCGAAATGGCGAATTCAACCCATTGCGTGGCGTCGGTTGTCCCAATGGCACTGGTCATAATAGCATTCATTGTCGTAAATAATATCGCAAAAGTCAAGATAACAAACAAGATCTTTGCCCATATTGAGGAAGTATGGTCTTCAAGTAGCAGGTAGAGCAATTTTTGAGTACTTTTGAATTTTGAATAGGCCTTCTCACAGCGAGGATGCTTCTCAATGATTTTTTTGATACGCGGAGAGCTTGCTTTGGGTGGAGAGGGATTGACTAGAGTGATTTGGCGGAGTCTCTTGAAATTTGGAAAAAACTCTCGAAAACTTCCCTTTCTTTGGAGCCTGGCACTTGAGCCCTCTGAGAAGGAGTCTTGACTGCTCAGACCGAGACGGTGCTGAGCTACTGTTTTCACTGGAGTTCCGATGTTCATTTAGCGTTGACCGTCAGAATGCATTTAAACAAAATTTAAAAAGTTAAAATTCATATCCAGTCTTCGAAAGTCTTAATTTATTCTCAAATTATGTAGAATAGAGAATACTCATAGTATTACGAAGCAGGCACAGCTACTTGCAGCGATTTTTTGATGGAGAACGAGACTCTATCTGTTTGGAACCAAAAACAACATATTTTTTGTTCTCGTATTTGAATTTTGTTTTGCATTTAAAATCCAGAAACCTTAATAAACGATTGCAGAAAGTTATTTGGAATTAATAAAAAGCTTATAAACGGAATAATTTTTTATCAAAGATCTTTAGCCGAGAGTGAGATGTTTATTGATCAAGACAAATTTGCCTGGGTATTAAGTCACAAGAGAGCATTTATTTATATTTGAGTTCGGTCGAAGGCCCTCGAGAACTATAGGAATTGCATTACAAATTAGAGGCGAGAAATACCTCTCGGATCAGTTGGTTCTAGCAGACCTTTGAAAAATCTAAAAACGCTCATTGAAAGCTCGCGCAAGCTTTGTCGAGACATTTGGCTAAGAAAATAAGATTGAACGCATTTTTTTGACCAAATAACAAGTAACTTCCGCGTTTAGACCATGTGTGAAGCTCTACGCCGTGAAATTCAAGCTGAGTTGCTGAATTCGCTTAAAGTATAAGTTTGTAGCAACAGCAAAAGGAATGAAAATTGTCTCAAACGACAGAGCTAATAATAGATCTTTCTTCCAGCACATCGCCAATTTTTCAAAAAACTTATCAGCTTATTCAAACGCCAGATTTCTCTTATCCGTTTTTCAATAAAAAATTCCTTAAGTTCCTATACACACATATATCAAATAAAAGTTGCTCGATTGAAACTTAATGATAGATCTCAACCGAGAAATCAAACCTAAGTTCCCTCGTTTTGCTTATTACACACTAGTTAGCGTATATATAAATCTCGATAGCAATCCCGTCTGGTACAGAAATTAATACAAAGCTTAAATGGATAAAATCAACCATGAATAAATGCCCAAACTCAATAAAAAAGAGTATGAATAGCAGATTTAGCAGATTATTAAAAGTTTATTATGTCATTATTACAACTCAGTACATAAGATCGCATATTATGAGTCGTTTTCCAGACTTAAGTGCCCGCATCTACTTTTGTAGTAGGATTTCCAGAAGGCATTTGATATGGTTTATAAGGAGATCCCATAAGTGGCATCATTTGTCCATTCATCATAGGAAAAGGGTATGGAAATGGTGTACTTCCAGTCGTATTGCTACCGTTCCCTTGTTGAAGTCTGGAATATGAAATTACGCGCTGGAAAAATATTAAAACGTTACCCTACAAAGGCTGCATGCATCAAAAATGGATTATTATTATTCTTTGCCAAGCTCATTAAGAAAAACATTTGCATCATATTCCTTTGCTGTGTCTCCCACTGCTCTTTCAAGGTCTTTAACACTTTTATGTCATTATCTGGCTCCTTTTCCTCACGCATCAATCTCGCCAGCTCTAAGTCAGCTATCTTCTTCTGCTGTTGCTTTATAAGGTTTTTCATTTCAATTTCTTTCTCCAAATCCGCTAATCTTTTACTAATTTCTCTCCTTCGAGTTGAAGCCGAGCGTCTTGTTTGAGTATGCATAAAAGGAGCTCCATAATAAGGGTAAGGTTGATGGTCTCGTTGGGACTCTCGCATGGGTCTCTGACGGTTACGTTTTTTTTCAACGCCTTCGAGGCGCTTTGCAAGTTTCTCAAGCATCAAATTTTGACGCTCGAGTGAGAGTTTTAAATCAAAGTTTCGAGCTGCTTCCTCCTCAGATTCGCTCCCTTTGATACCAGCCTCGGGCCCTGCTTTCTCAAGATTAAGTAACGTATCTAGCGGGAGAACCACGCTATGATTTCTGCTTTCAATAGGGCTTTTTTCTGGAGATGGAAGCTTTTCCTCGACAGGCTCCTTTTTGGGACTCTCTTTAGGAGGATGTTTGTTTTCGTAATATCGCGGCTCTTTTGCAAAGTTACGAGAGACGCTGGAGGCATTATAGATTTCTTGCTGATAGATTGGTGGGAGCTGGGAACTACCGAGAGACCCTGCACCTCTTTGCCGATGATATCTAGGGTCATAGTACTAAAAAGGGGGTTAGATAATTATCACATCATATTAGCTTATGATTACTCTATCGTGAGGGTTAGGAGACCTTTGAGTGTAATAATCAGAATCTTTGAGTGAGTTCCTTAAGCGCTCTTGGACTGATGGAGTTTGATTAAAATAAAATGGACTGCGTCGCGAAAAAATTACCGAGGCTTTGGTAAGTGCTTCTTTTTTCTGGAGAATAACTATAAGGAGCTCGGCGATGTTCCGAGGCAGATTTGCCTAATCCATGATGGCCCTCAGGAGATCGAAGATGGCTGATATTCTGTGAGATGTTCGTTTCGGCATCTAGATTCAGCAAGCAGATATGATCGCCAAAGAGATGAAAGATTGATACTCACCATTTAAGAAAGAATAATCTTTTTCATTTCTCTTGGTTATTGCAAAATGATCAAATCAGGCGCATGAGGAATGAAAGCTAAGTTACATATGGGCTTGATTGGATATGATGATAGTGATTGTCAGTAGAACGCTTTGGAACAGGACTGCTATACCTGTAGCTCATTTTTTTATTGATGCATTTGATTAAGAGCAAATAAAATTTCAGGAACTGCGACAAGGCTTCCTTGGAAACTACCATGATGAGTATAAAATTACTGTGTTAATTGACCGGAAGCTATGGTGAACAACAATAAGCCCTCACTTCAGCCAGAAGCTTTGATGAAACGAATGGTTTTATTCAATTTTCGAATTAATTGTTTTGAGCAACCCATCCACTATTCAACAAAAGATTTTAAGCATTATTTTTCTCTATCGTTGGATCTTCAGCTCAACGATCTTATGAGAACAGCAAGAGCTCGCTTTATTAGGATAGCCTTGTTTTATTTAATTCCATTCCACCAGATTCATAAAAAATTTACCTTAAAAATACGAATTACTTGAGGAAAGAAGAAAGATAACCGAGCTATGAACGGTACCCTTACCCCTACGCAGATGATAGCTGGTCGTGAAGAACACCTTGTGGTCGTACATCAGTTTAACTTGGACCAAGACGCCAGATACGAGGAAGAATCCCAAGCCATCCCAGTGCACGACATCTCTCGAGAAGTTCTATCTCCAACAACAAAAAACGCTGGCGAAATCAAGGTTGAATTCGATTACGATAAAGGCAAATTCATCCTTGGAAAGGAAAACTTGGCAAAATGGCCTCAAATCCTAAAAGACGAGCATCAATATATTAATAGTGTCTTAATTCACCTCGCAAGGGTCTTTAGAGAAAAAAATAAGAGCTTTACAACACGAATTGCCACCCTCAACTGCTGCTGTATGTCTCTGGCTGAATTGTTAATGCTCGCTGCGTTGTTTATGGCAGTTTTTGGAATTAATATGGGAGTAAATGCTTTCTTATGTGCGACTGTGAGCTGTGGAAAAACAACCAGTTATACTATAGCAGCGATCGTACTGCTGATCTTCGCGATCATTGCTGTGATTATTGGATCTTATTCACTTTTGTCGACGGAGTTGATGTACAATTTGCACGCTTGGCAACATGTGGCGAAAATCGTTGACAGCTCTGAGTACAACAGAAAAGTCCAAACTAAGAAAGGAGAGCTAAAGTACACGTTTCAGCTGTTAAAGAACAGTTATGATATAAAAATATTGTGGTTCTTGAATCAAGAGGGGTGGGACCCTACTGCGACCCCAAAGAACTTAAACAACTAAGTGGCTTCGAAGGATGTGATACTTTCAAATGTTGCGTTTACTTATGTTTTACGGTTTTTTTTTCCTTATCTATTTGTTTGGTGCGCCCAGTAGGAGGTTACACTAATAAATAAATTGCGAAACTGCTTGCTGTTATGGTCGGATTGGATGATTTATTGGTGCTGAGAATTGAAGTAAGTGATAGGAAGCATCTATTTAATATGTATAAGCTGAGAGTATATTCATATTTGCTACTGCACATTAAGCATTTCCAAATAATACAAAGTGTTTCTTTCTAATGTATTGTTAACTGCTCTCTGTTTTCCATCAGCGATATGAATTTTCGATGTTATTTAGAATTAAAATGACCTTACATGACGATGAGCAGAGAATGTGCCCACGCTTGGCAATAGGCTTTTGTTGTCCTGCATCTAATGAGAAATATTCTTAAATAATTATCATTCTAACTATTGAAAACCATAAAACGAACGATACACTCAAAGATTTCTAATAATATATGTGTATTCTACTTTTGGCTCCAACAACTTCTCAAATAAATTTGATTTATAAGAAAGTTTTTACGAGTAAAATATACGAGTAAAAACCTCATCAAAATTTGAATTTGAAAGAGTTAAATATTTTTTCGACTAAAGAAGTTCTTCAAGAGCTTGAAGTAGTCGGAAAGACCTGTGTCAAATTGCTCGATTAGTCAACTTTCGTGGGCCCTAAAAGGCTATAGGGAAGAAAACAATTGAATTATTAAGGTTCTACACTTTACATTGTAGCTAATTCAGATCTTAAGAAAAGCAAAAGTATTAAGATTAGGGCGTACTTTCATATTTATTATTCATGATTCTTATTCAGTTCTGTCTCTTTCAATCTTTAATTCCAAAGTACTCTACTTAAAATGTTAAGTAAGCAAAAGTTCTTTCTCTTGACTTCAGCTCTTCGAGTCATGGAGCCAATTTTTGTTGAACAAAAAATTCAGACAGAAGTAAATTAAAGTGGCACCACCTCAAGATCAAGATCGGCTGTTGAAGATTGCATGTATGGAGGACGGGCACTAAAAATGTTCCAATCCGTTCTCATTCTTCGTTTTTCAACGTGAGTGAGGCCATCCTTAAAGAATTTTATCTCCAAGCAAAGTGGCAACGGGTTGCAATATACATTCGAAAAAGCTGAAGAGAATACATTAAGACTTGACGTTGCGATTAATTTAATTAAAGAGCCACTCGTTTATTGATTAGATAATACAGAGAAATTTTGAGAACTATTTAAAATTATTAGCGTTTAAATTGTTTCAGGAAGTGTTGAAATTCTGAAATTTAACTTGCAACCGAATTTGAATTTTTTGCATTACAAGCAATAATTTGACAGTTATTCTATTCATTTCCCTCCATTAATTGAAGAGATGGCCTTAGCTCAAATCACTATTGAGTCCTAGTCCAATGCCATCTTAATTTACTCACACAGAATGAAATTGTGTTTGTCTTTATGGATTTTTGTTAATTTAAATTTTTGTTTATCGAAGTTAAAGCATTTATCCTAAGAATAAATTAGAACTCACTTGTTTTCATGGAAATTTCGCACCAACTTCAAAAGAAAACGATTTCGCCATCTACCTTGGTCTTAATATCCCCTCCTTCGAAGACCTTGGAAGGGTTCTTCCGATCACCTCACTTCGAAAGGCAGCTCAGACAAAATTCTGTAGAACTGCCAGAAATTCACCAGAATCGAAAGAAAGTGCTCGAACTAAAAGAAAACCTTCATCAACCGCCGATAGCTCCTCATATCAGCCGTATTCAATCAAAAACAATGCTTCTGCGGCCTGTGAACAAATCAAACGACTTTTCTTCAAAGCAACAACTTGGCTCGATCCTATGGGCCGATGAGACGACCCCAACCAATACTCTTTTTAGATCGAAAAGAATCTTTGGAGAGTCCAAATCGAGTTTAAATAGCTTATCCTACGAGAATCTCAGTACTAAAGATTTGGCTGAATTTCAGAAGAAACATATCGCAGGACTACTGACTCCGGAGGGGTTTGGCCGCTCATTCAATTTCCCTCCTTCATTGTTCGATACTGATGCTTCTGAGACCTCGCTGTCTCACGCAGGAGCGAGGAAGATTTCCAATCATTTTCAAGATTCAGAGAACAGCTTTATCTCTCCAAAGCACGGGGATCAATGTAACACCCTATCAACAGATGATTCTGCGAGTCGGTTTGAAAAGACGAGAGCAATTAATCCTACGAAACTGATACATCAGAACTGTGCCACGAATAATCTGAAATTCTATTGGTATCATAACGATAATGAGTCTTCTGAATCCTTGAAGCCTCATTGCCGAGAAGGAGCGACACTAACAACGGTAGGTTCAATTATCTATCTTTATGGAGGAAGAGCAAACGGGATATCGAGTGAAATGATGGTTTATCGCGCAAGAAAAGGCATTTGGAAAAGACTCACCGTTACAGGAGATGTGCCGAAGGAAGGGAGGGCATATCATACTGCGGTGGAGTATAATTCTCAAATCTTTATCTTTGGTGGGCAGCTTGAGAAATCTTTCTACCAAAACAGGCCTTGCTTATCAAATGAGATTTTTAAATTTGACCCTCAGAAAAGCGTTTGGAAACTAGTACCAGCACAAGGGACGTTAATTGAACCACGCAAAGCACATGCAGTTTGTATCTACGAACAAGCGATGATAGTGTACGGTGGCATCGATCAGTATAATCGCTATCTGGACGACGTCTGGGCATATCATCTAAGTAAATTTGATCATTTGAATTTTTTACTGATTTTATTCTGTTTGAAAATAGGATATAACACTTGGAAAAAGCTCCCTTTAACCGAAGATTACAAAGCCGCCGCGAAAAATGGGATTGCATATCACACGATGTGTAGCGTCTTTGACAGTAAAGAAAGTCTTGAAGCCAATAATCGAAAAGTAGCAAAATTCATCCAATGCAGTCTCTTATATCTTTCATTTAGCTTCAAATCGAAGGCTTTTATGTATTTGGGGGCAAAAATCCAAAGGGCGAACCAGTCAGCACTCTCAAAGTGCTGAGATACGAGAAAGGCGGACTCAGCTTCATTTATCCTCAAACCAGAGGTCAACCTCCTGCGCCGAGGTATTCTCATACGATGGTTCACTACCCTCCTGAAAATATGCTCGTGATTTACGGTGGACGCAATGACACCATGTACGCTTTGAAAAGCACTTATACATACAACGATTTGATGGTATTAAACCTGGAAACTTTGTGCTGGCTCGCCGTGAGTACCTATGGAGCGAATATTCAAGGCGGCCGATATGCTCATAGCGCTGCAATATTCCAGGATCAAATGCTTGTATTTGGAGGCATGAGTGATTCGGGCTATAGCGAGGATGATATGAGGGCTTTAGAATTAAGTAAAAAACCGTTTACTCGCAGTTAAATAATGTAATGCTTTTCTTATAGAATCGAGCGAAGTTACTACGTTGATTAAAGGCGAGGCGGAGAAGGGAGATAAGGTGAACATCACTGCAAATGCGGCAAAGAAACGAAATAGAACAGTGCTGTTTTTTTCTGAGGCTGAAAAAAAGCCCGCTGAAAAACTCGATTCGAAACACCAGCAATGGAAAAATAAAATAGACGAAGCTCTAGCTGTAGAGGAAAGGCTGAGGGGCAAAAATTTTATAAGTTATCTACCGATTAAACCTGGGGATTCTGATGGAACTGCTCCCAGGTACGAAAGGAAGAGAGGATATCATAAGAGCTATTTGGCGAACGATATGATGCATTTGATCCAGCTTACTGAGACTGAAAAAAGGATCCAAAAGCGCAGTGCTAGCAAACAATAAATAAAGCAAACACAAAAGATCATCAATTTCAATATCATTACGTAAAATAAAATTTTCCTTTGTACTTTTGAATACGAATCACACCCTTCTTAACGAGAATTTTCATATTAAATGTTAGTACTATGATTGTATAGACCAATGCTATTTATTGTAATTTTTTTTTTCACTACTAATCTAGATATGCACGTTCAGATCACGCTATCAAGACAATTTCTAACATATTCTATCAGAGGATAATATGGTCGTCTTGAGGGGATAGTCTTGAGATCGCTTTTGAAATCACAAGGCGATTTTTTTTTAAGTTTCGGGACAACTGTTTGATTCAATAAGCAGATTTCACTACAAATTTATAAACAAAATTCATTCACTATCTCTAATATTCTCAAGCAAAAAACAATAGAAACTTACAGGTCGGAAGTCATCAGTTGACGAGTTAGAATTTCAGCTGGGAGCAAAGACTGTGGATTATCTACTTTTTTGAACTTCTTTATGGGTTTATTCTGCTGCTCTATTTCACTTTCAGGCTTTTCAGACAATCTCTGGGCTAAAAACTCCAAAAATTTCTCATTGTTAGGCTCAGCTTGCGTTTCTTTTTCTTCTTTTTTCTGATTCTGTCTCTTTGCGAAACTTCTAATCACACCTTTCCCTACAGTTTCAACTAGCTCTCCAAATATATTATCCAAGGCTTTAAACTCATCGCTTTGCTCTCGAAAAGTGTGGATCAACTGCAGTTTATAATGAAGCGGAGGGCATCGATAGACTTTTTCGAAAAACTCCTGCTTCTTCAGTCTTTTTTTCAAAAAATTGATATCATCTGCGAGTTCTCGATTGCCCTGTTTCACCTCCTCGTCTTCCTCATCTTCAGATCCCTTTTCTTGTTTCTGAGGCTTTTCCTTACTCGTTTCTTTCTTTTTATCAGGTTGCTCAGAGAAATATTTGCTGATATACTTCGTTAATATGGAAGACACATGGTTCAGGTTTTTCTCTTTGAAAGCCTCTGCCTTGCGAAATTGGCTTTTCTGTTCTTCATTGCCACGCTTAGGTCTATTCCCTCTGCTCTTTGGGATGATCGCTGCTGAGAGATTGCCCTCGAGACTATTACTGGCTTGGATTTTCAAACATTTGTCCATATTGCGACAAAACCGGAGAAATTCCGCGCTGTTCTCTTCAAGAATCTTCTTATAAGACTCGTAGGTGGCTATCCAATATTGCGAACGAAGGTATTTCCAAAGTTCATTATAGCATAGATTCGTTAAGTGCGGATTCGGTAGAAATTTATGGGTTGCAGCGTGACGGACCTCTGCCAAGAGGTCTCCTTCTCTAATTCGCATGTTTGAAAGCACAGCACTGACGCTTTTGTTTGATGAGAATTTCTTGTTCATATCAGTCAATTGGTTAATCGCTCGAATGAACTCCAACAGCTTTCCTTGCTCAATGATCTGCAATTGTTCAGGATCGATGCCGTTCAGTGCTTCCTGAGTAGACGCAAGATACGATTTAAACAGCCTCTGGGTGATGGTGAAGGCGAGCGGCATCTGTTTTGGGTTTCGAGAGATAATCATATCTAACTTCTTGAAAAGGTTGTTGGCGAATACTTTGTCTCTGGAAATCATGGCAATGTCTTGAATGTTAGCGAGATCTTGGTAGACGTACAGCCAATCGAATTCATTTAGAAAGAAAGACGCTTTGATATTAAGGACTTTGGAAGTTTGACCTTGATTGCTGGATATGGCTTCTTGCATGGGAGTGTGCTAAATTTATTTAAATCTATTCCTGCAGATTTGAAAGATAAGTGAAATCCAGACCAAAAAATGCAAACTTCACTAGCTTACTATAAAATACAGTGTTCTTCAATGAAATGAGATGAAGAAAAGTTATCACATTGATTCAATCTATCAGATCAAGATTCTCAAAATATGATCATAATGATAGATGTCATATTTCTGAATAGCAATATTCATACAGGCTATGGAACTTTTTATTAATATTAATCTGAAAGGCGTTCTGCTAGCCTTGTTCTTGGATTTAAAACACAATTTTGTTAACTATAAGAGCAAAAAACAAACTGTCGGGTAATAAACGAAATCTAAAACTTGAGATTCAGCAATAAACAATCAAAAAGAGTTTTCTCTCCATAATCAAAGCAATTATTTATCTTGAGGCTCAGAGAACAAAAATTCGAGCGTCTGCAATATAAACTCTCCTTCCAATGCGTTTTTCTCAGTACAAGCGACCTCAAACACAACAATCTTCGTTGTTGGAATATAGCTGATCTTGACGAGGTACTCAACATTCTTCCTCTCAAGTTCAAACACTCCCATCAGCGCGTAAGCTTTGGGCTCCCCGCTTTCATCGATAACGCCTGGGAACACAAGCAAATAGCCCAAAACACTGCTGAAGTCTTCTGCTTTCTTAATCAAAGGGTTCGTGAGGATCCTTGGCTCGCCTTTAAGAATGACTCTTGTTGGGACTTTCCAGCTCGCCAGGAAGTCTTGATTCGTTATCTGAGTCTGGAAGCTCATGAACATGTTATAAGTCACTGGGAGCACAAATTTGAAATTGAGCTCTTGGGTCTCTTCAGAATTAGTTAGCTTCGCCCCACATTTAATCTGCAGATGCGTGAAAGGCGCTCTTGAGATATTCACGATGAATTCGACCTTGATCTGCTTGCCAGGGGCTATACTCGAGGCAGTTTTGTCTGGGAGACTGATGAAATTAATGCTCGGGTGTTTGACGAAGGTAATAGTGAAATAATTGAACGTTGAGTTGGTTTTGTTACCAAAAAGCAAGGTGATTTTGAGGGCTTTGTAGCCTTGGTCAGAGTCTTCTAATATAGTGTATTTTGAATTTACGTTTAAGTAATCGTTATCAAAAACGCAGCCTTTTCCTTTGCAGGCGACAAGGCAAAATTGTTCGAGAGCCTTGGGGTTTGAGGACAGAGAGAGGTTTTCAACAAGCTCGTTAAACCATGTTGAATCTTTAACTGTTCTGACGCCACCGATGCCTTTTGCTTTTGAGTTTGGCATCAACGGCGAAACAGTCGTCCGGCCCTGAGCAGGAGGGTATTTAGGATCCTTGCTAAGGCGAGACTCGCCAGACTTTGCTGATTTTCCATGCGTCGTTGATCGATGTGGCTTTTCATGGTCATTTACATTTTTAAAAGCCACTGATTTCGGGGAGGTCACTTTCTCTATTTGCTTATCTTGATTCCCATCGATACTTTTATAATACATTTCTTTATGAGATTTCTGGACTCTATTGCCTGTGAGATTAATTTCTTTAGATTCGTTTTGATCTGATTGATTGTCAGACCTCACGTTTTCGTCTGAAATATTGTCGTCTGCGTTGGCTTGCTTATCATTGCTCATTAGATTAGCCTGGTGATCTTTCTTAATTTGATATGGATCGCTTTGTCTGATATGGCTTCCTGTGAAAGCGAATAGTTGAGGTTTACGGCCACTCGTCGTTTGTCTCGTATTCTGCGTTATGCCTAAGTGATTCGCGAGATCGGATTCAATTCCACTATCTTCGTACTGCAAACTTCCTCGATGTATCGTCGAAGGCGAGTTGAACTGGAATTTCTGGGCCTGGTGGAGCCCGAACCCAGAGCTCGGACTTTGCACATCAGATGATTCCTCGTAATTATGCGCTTTCATTCTTTCAGATTGTATTGTTTTTGGCTTTTGGTTCGTCCTAGTGTGATAAACATTGACTTGTGGCTGAATCGAGTTTGAATGCTTAATTTGAGGTTGAGCTTCATACTCTTGTCGAATTTTATCTAATTGATCAAACGCTTTCCACGGCACCGGTTTCTGTCTCTGCTGCAGCGATGAGACTATATCGTTTTGAATTTTTTGTAGATCAGTAAACACCGTTTTATCTCTTCTCACGAGTCTTTGTATTGCCTGCGCGCTCGCTTCTGGATTATATGAGATAACTGTTTGTGCTGTTCTATTAAACGATCTCTGCACATATGAAGAAGTAGATTCGCAGTCGCTACCTTGGCCACCACATTTTATTTTTGAAGCAATCGATTCAGTGCCACTTCCCTGGTATCTGTTGCCCATATAATTCATTCTAGGTTGATTTGGCGAACTTGCATTGCTCAAATACTGAGCATGGCGAATTACATGGGTTTCACTGCCTGTATGTTGATTTCTTTGTGCGTTTGGGTTCTGAGACACATTTCCTGGGCTTTGCTGTGAGGCCTTATCAAGTTGAAAATAATCATGGAATGACCCCTTCCTGGTTTCAGGCGCAGATTGGTTGATCTGGATTCGTGCACTGACTTGTTTACTGCTTGATCCAGGTTTTGCTTTGTCAAAATCTTCTAGCGAAGATATGTGATCAGAATCAGATTCTGAGACGGTTTCCTTCTTAGCTGGAGAATTTATCTTTATTTCGAAGAAAGTCGCTACTTTTTCAATAACCTTTTTCTTTCTGTCATTGGGTGCGTCATTTTGAAGGTAATTTTCAAATTCAAGATGCTTTTCATTTTCACTCTTGGCTTCCTGAATGATTTTCTGCTCTGCCTTGGTCATATTTGTACACTCATCTGTTAACCTTTTGCATTTCAAGCTGATCTTAACAATGTTAAGTCCTAATATTGATTCTTTCGCTTTCCAAATAAAATCACTTAGGTCCTCTGGATAATTAACAAATGTGCTGGCTTTAGAAGATTTCGCCTCTCGATAGGCGTTTAACTCATCCTTCAATTTTTTAAAATTTTCCTTTCGCTTCACGTGTTTTTGCCGCATGTTTTCGTCATCTTCATCCGCATCCTGTTTTGCTTTTCCTCTTGTACACGTGCCTCGTGTGTTTTCATCAGTAACTCCAGCTGTACTATCATCCTCACTCGCTTTCACCCTAACTTTTACTCCTATATCTTCAGGAATCTGCAATTTTAACTTGCCCTGATTCTTCTTCTCTTGAATTCCAGCTCTCTCCAGTTTACCTGGTATCTCTTCACTGGGATAAAATAACAATCTCGGTGGAAGCTCAACGGCTTTGGCTAACTTTGCCTCAAGACGTCTGAACGCTTCCGCAGTATTCGATTCTCCAATGCCAAACTTAGTTTTCCAGAAGCAAATCGACTCGACAATAAGCAATACATATTTCGCCTCCAGTGTATCAGGTAAACCACTCGCTGAAGACTCTGGCTTGGTATATGTCATGCCAAGTTTATACAATTCTTGGAGTAAGCTTTTCTGTTTCACTATAGCGGTGCCAAATCTTTTACTCGGTCTCTTTGAGGCATCTTTCAACAACGATAGAGCTAAAAATTTCTTATCTAATGGAGCTTTCTGATCCGTGATCACGTTATCAATAAAAGTTGTAAGCTCTGTGAGCTTTTCGAATCTGTCTTCCTCAAAATGGTCATCTAATATCTTCTCAGAAAGTCTGGCGTAACTCTCTTTGCTCTCCACACATGTATTCAGAGTCTGCCAATTGTTTCCAAGAGCCGATGTCATTGATGATTTCACTTAGTATGTTATGAGCTTTTTATTAATTATCGAATAAAATTCAGAAGCAATTTATGCTGTAAATATATTAAAAGCTTGGTTGCTCATCACACAAATTGTTAATAAAGGAAAAAACCCAGTAAAAGATACAATGTTGCTTCCTGAGCTGGCTTCAAAATATATTTGGAGGAATAGTGAGAGGTTCTGAATCAAGTGCCTCGAATCCTATTTATAAAACTCGAGGCATGAAATCCCAGTCCTTTTGATATTTAAATCAAGAGTTAATAAAAAATCAACGTATAATTTAATGTTCTAAAAATATTGCATTTTAGACAAAGAAAAACTATAAGTCTGTCCGTTTTTTTCCTTTTTTAAGCGGAGACCACCTCATGTCTCCAAATTAAAACTGAATTTTATAAAAAGAATTCTGATATTGAGTGATGATGATGAAGGGCTGTGATCTTGGGCAACGGGATACGGTTTTCTCTTCCTTTATATGACTAGAATGGTCACTTGGGAGGGCAATTTGAGGTGACAAATTAATGAATGACAACCGATATTTTGCATAGTTTTGAACACTTTATATCATTTCCTTCCTTTATCTCCAGCACTAAGCGTTTTGGATGAGCTTCATTGGTAAAAAGGAAGGAAGCGACCTCACAGAGTCTTGAAAATGATTAAATAAGCACAATATCATCATCACAACTAAATTTTCCCACTTGAATGTTTGAACGCACCTGAAGACGAACAAATTCGGTCTCCATAAACTTAATAGGTAAGAAGGGCGCAAATTTCTTTTATGCTGAGATCCAAAGAGCTTTGAAAATCGGAAAATTAGATTTTGGATTTACAACACACGCACAATCACCAACGCAATTTTCATTTTTTGCAAAAGAGAGAATTTGGGTAGTTTTTACGTGTGACATATGATGCGTTGATTGAATGAAAGAAACTAATCACAGCAAATAGGCGATAATCATATATTTTAGCGAGTATCTAAGAGGTTCCTTGGAAAATCAATCATAATGTGAGCTGCTTTGGTGTTTATGATGCTAAGTCTTTCGTTTCTAAATGTAAAATACAGATTCAGAAGGGAAAAGAGGGCGAACAGCATGAGAGTAAAAAACTATTTTAGCGGATTAATAATAATTTCTTTTGAGTGCGAACAGATAAATTCAAGATCAATATATGCAAATTACTACTACTAGATGTTATTTCTGTTAAAATGTTGTTTTTATCGTTCACTTTTCCTCATAGTAGATTTCCATTTGATTCCATCCCACACAGCTGATTGTAGCCAATCTAATTTCAAATACATATGTGAGTATAATGTTAAAGAGCACAATGTTTAGCTGCCTCATTTGAGTTTTATTTGCTTTTCTCCCATTATTTCGGAAATTAAACTTTGGATAGCTCACTTGAGCTTAAACAAGAGTCCTGTTCGAGATTAGCAATCAAAATATTATCGTTATCAGGTAATGTCTTTTATGAATTATCAGATATAGTCCTATATATTAATCAAACACACTTGTAATTTAAGACAGTTTTTGCAATTTCATATTGTATATAAAATTTTAAACTATTGGTATTGAGTTTGTGTCTATTGCACTTGCCTTCTCTTACATCTTCTGGCTTGTGTTTAAGAATTTCACCTAAATTCAATCTTGAGAAAAAATAAACTCCAAATTGATAGAATTACTGCGCTCTTTGGCCTCAAAACTCCCTTGACAAATGTTGCATCAACGGAGCTTCCTTTCTTATGGGAGACAGCAGTTTTTGAAGCACTTAATCGATTCTGTTTGATCATACTATTATCCTTATTACTTCCCAACATACTCTGCCTTTCAGAAATTGTTTTCTTCTGCTGACTAATCAGCTTCTTAGAAATCTTTTTCTTTAGCTGTGAACTCGGTCTTTTTGAGACTCTTTGCGATTCATTCGCCTTGAGAATTTTTTGCCAGCCTTCATCCTATCAAGATGAACTTTACACTTCATTCTTAATTTGATTTGACTTACATGCATAGAGTTCGAATAATGCTTCTTTCTATGTTCTCTTGCTCCTGACGGCAAACTTTCCAATGACTTTGGAATTGAATATACTTGCCAAGGCTCGATAGGTGAGGTTTCACACGATGAAGACCTTGCTATTTTTCTCTTTGAGCGCCTTTCCGCGCTTTGTCTAATGTTCGTTTCATAGTCATTGACCTTTGCCTTTGGTGAGGATAAATCAATAGCTGCATGTGGAAAACTCTGGGAGAGGAACTTGTGATGCTCTAATAATCTGTTATAAGATCTCGCAAGCTCTTTATATTTCTCTTCATAAGTCTGTTTGTCTTCAAGCAGCTGATCTAGCATGCAATCAGGAAGGCTCTTGAGAGTCCCTGGTGTTCGCGCGGTTGGGATGGTATGCTCAGTTATCATCAATAAACTGCTCAAACGATTTGTTAATTGCTGCTTTTCCTTTTCTAGTACTAATATTCTGCTTTCCATTCTGTTGAAAATTTGTTGTGAGTGTGATTAGAAGGCGTGCATTATCTTAATACTTTTCTTGAATCGATCTTTTTTCAACCACCAGCTTCCTCGTTTCTGCTTGAGATTCTATGAGCTCTTTCCTTAACCTGCTGATTTCATTCTCGTATTGCTCTGCAGCTGTGTATTGATAGGTACGAAACTATTACAATTGCATTAAACGATGAGCTCGGCGGCTTTTTACCTTTTCGTCATACTCTCGTTTCAAGTCTCTATGTTGTTTTTCTAAATTCTCATATTTTTGGGAAGCTTCAGCTGCCCTTTTCGAAAGTCTTTCATTCTCAGCCTCAAGAAAATGAATTTTCTGCATATAATTGCCGCTGTTTTGGATGGAACTCTGCGAATCAGGGAAATTCAGATTTCTGATAGTTGAATTTTCAGCGTCGGTTTTTTTCAAAAATTTCACTTCTTTCTCTCTGCTAGGTGAAACCAGTCCCGTCCGTTCGATTTCTGAGAAGCGGGCAGACGGTTTCGAGGCGATTGCATTAGAAATGCTGTCAGCCGGCGTTTCGAATAAAGAATCCATGTGATCGGCTTTTAAAGCAGTCCGATGTGCAGAATTGACAAAAAGATTCGTTGCGTCTCTGAAGGGCTGAACGCTGCTTCGAACACTCTGCCGTCTATGTACGAGGCTTAAAGAATTCTGGATTGCGTTCTGAAGTTCAGCGGCAGGCTCATCTTTTTGCCGCGAGATGAAAAATGACTTGAAATTTTGTTTATGATTCGGCGTTAGCCTTGACTTTGACATCCTTGGGCTAGTTTGAATAAAATGGTCTCCCATATCTGAAAAATAAATTTTTGGAAGTTATTTAGCGGTAATATTATTGTAAAATCTCAACAGTTAAATTCTCCGTTGACGTATATCAGTTTGTTTTGCGGGAATCGGTTTATTGTTAATAATACCACAATTACAGTTGAGGAAGGATAAATGTTATCATAGCATGATACCACTGCAAAACGACTACAGGCAGCCTTTTTCTAGGAGTTTCTTTTCATTATTTCTAAGTATTTTCATGAAGCGAGCAAGAAATCGCAAAAGTCTTAGCTATGTTATGTCTAAGCGTGCTAAAGTAAATTACCTAGGGCTCTTCCATATTTTCCTTGCATCAACTTGGTGAATAAATGTGAAAATTGTCTCAATTCAATGTTTTTCTTGAGTGATTGACGACCGCATCGTTAGTTTTTGTGATTTTGACTACGTGGGAACAAATGGGAAGTTAAACATAAAATTTTTCACAACTTCGGATTCATTTACTCAAAGATGATTGATGGCTCAGATGAAACTAAGAGAGGAACATCTGGCCTGAAGGTAATTACTTCAAAATTTACTCGAACAAAGCAGCCTGGCGAGCCTCATTTACTATTCCTCTTCTTCTGAAATGCCTGGATACACATAGCAAATAGTTGGTAGATTACTAAACACCTGGATTTACTAAATAAACTATATTCTCAATACACTCTAATACTTCCATTCTTGAGCTATGTAGTAAATTTGTCGATTAAATTGCTCTAAAACTTCCTGCTAAAGAGCTACTAGTATCTACCAGTAGGAATAGAAACTAATGCTAATCAATGTTTTCAATGAAATTTCAATTTAATTAATAGTTAATTCTCTTTAATAATAATTCTTTTGATTTCAAGAAAATCAATTTGGAATTACAAAGCCTGTGAAACTCTCTCAAACGCCTTGATTCTACAGTTCCAACCAAGCTCTGTAAGATTCAACGATTAGGAAAGGCATTATCGCCTCTCCAAACGAGATTGACTGTCTTATAGCTTGAATATTTTTTGTACCAACGCAAATTGCATGCGATTCTCTGAAATGTACACCATCTGAACCCGTCTTGTACGGTAGTCCCTAAAAAGATGTGCATGGCTGATGAATGCAACTGCAAATCTCCACAATACCGATAGAATGAAGAGTTGTCACAGCCTGAAGTCGAAAATGGCTACCGGTAATTTTAGTGAATGAAAGCAAAGGTTTTATGAAATAATAGATTGTATCGGGAATTCTTAAATCGTCAAAAAGTCAGGTACAGGTGTTTTATATTTTCTTTGGAATAAAGCAATGAGTATGACAATGAAATCAAAGGTAGGTAACAGAGTCATTAAAATAGACATTTTTGTCATAAGTTATGCATTGAAGTCTGATGACTTATTGCTAGAGAGAATAAATTTGGTTTGAAAATGCATATATCTTTGAAAGAATTTGAAATAATCAATTTTAAATGTTGTGGCCATCTACAATGCACTAGAGCCTGCTCTCAAAAGGGTTCTTGGGCATAAGAAGCATTTAAATTGGACTGAAGGAGATTCAGATATAATAATGATTCATGAAGAATAAGTCAGGTTGAACTAAGCCTTCAAATATTGTAATGTACTGCAATAATGAGAGAAGGGTCTTCTATCTTTATCGAGTTAAGAAAAGATAATTTTCTGAATTTCATTCTAGTATACGAATTACCTTGTGGACCTTTATTGAGATATGTTAAGATGTAAGTGAGTCAAGAAAAAATTATTGGAGTTTTAAGAGCAAAACAAGATTTCAAAAGTTCCATTTAATTTAGTAAATAATAGCCCTTTATTATCGAGATGACCTTCCAAGATCACACAAAAATGAGCGTAGATACATCCTGAAAATGAACTATTTTAAAAACTGCTACTAAAAAGCCTGAAGCTAAGGGAACTTAAAATGAGAGAGCGCATTAAATCCATTATTGTACAAAAATCTCTTATCATAATTCTCGACAATAACTTTGTTCTGGTGTTCCTCGCCACCTGGATTATACAATATTAATTAATATCACAAGAGAATTGATACCTTTGTTTTTGTTCAAAATAACAGGGAAGTATTCAGATCTCTCATTATTCTTGAACACCGCCTTTATCTCAGAATTCAGCACGTTTTCTCCATAAAGCTAGAATAACTCATTAGAACCACACAAAAATCAACCAAGCAATACCTGTAGCTGCTCAATGCCATCTCCGCCTGCCTTGACAACTTCTAATCTCGATTGGCCTTTTTTCAATTTTTCTTGCAGATACGCCCTTAAAGACCGGTCCGTTGCCGCGTTTGTTCCTGTACGGAAAAACGAGGTCCTCCAAGTATCACCTCCCTGTGATGTTACTGTTCCCGGACGTCGAACCACTTCAACACCAGTCATCGGCCTCTCTCGCACTGTCGTTGCTCCTGTTACCGGTCTACTATGATAATACTCTTCCTCAGTAGCGAACCTATCAGCGCCTTCAGTATCATGCCTCAACGTCATTTTCCATAGGTTTCCACCAAAGCGCTCCTCATCCGACTTAATCATCTCCAATACATCAGCCTGCTCCTTTTTGGGCCGCTGCTCCGCACCTCGTGATATTATTGACTGCGAAGAAGGTCGTTTCAATCGAGAACTCGTCTGATCGACCACTTTTCCCCACTGATCCAGTGTCTTATCAAATTTTCTTAAGCATCGCTCATCTTTAGTAAGGTAAAGTTGGTCCGCGGTTTTCATCGTCCGCACAGACCTTGCGATATCTTCATAAAACTTTTCCTGCCGTTGTTTAAACTCATCGATTTGCAGCATTAGCTCTTGCTTAGGTACCTTTGGAATCTTTCTAAACTCCCTCTTTTTGCTTTCAAAGAATTTTTTTGTAGGATTTGTGCTGCCACCGAATAAGCCCGGAAGAGAACTATCTGGCAAACTACCAACTGCCATGCTCAAGCGAGTGTTCTTCGTTGATATAATGCCTGACTCAGCATTGCTAACAAATGATGTTTCGCTATCTTGGCCTTGTCTAGCTGCTTTCTGACCTTTTCGTAGCTGCCTTTCAAATCCTTCAACGGAGCCAACAATTGAATGCTTAACAACTTTGCCATTTTCAAAGACAGGGCCTTTAGAATGCTCCTGGTATTTCGTAGAATGCAACATTTCGAGCTCAAATATATTTTTTCCCTTTTCCACGGTGTTTGCTTCTTCTTCCTCATGTTCAATCTCTATGTGCGATTGAGATTTGCCAGGAGAAGCTTTGGTAACAGTTTCTGGAGGTTCTTCTAAAATCTGCATGAGGATTTGTGGAGAGCTGGGTTTTTCTTCTTTCTCGTCCTGTAAATCCTCATCGTTAACTCTTTTTGCTAAAAATACTGGGGGAGCTCTTGTGCTTTTAACGGATATCGGTCTTTGTGAGGTCCCTGTGATAGGGAGTTCTTTTGGCAGCGAAAAGTCTGAAAGGCTGGACTCTTTTTTAACGGCTTTTAGGAGATCTCCGACTTTCATACTCTAATGTGGTATTCCCGTTGCGTTTTTTTTGCTCTGTTAATTTATTAAAATGATTGCTTACACAGAGTTTTTGAGTAAAAAATGAGAGATGGATAATATTAGAAGCAAGGAAGCAAACAGCTACTAAAGGGAAAAAAATGTTTCTTGATGAACGGCTGTCTCAAGACCAAAGTTTGAATGAAATATTTCATAAAACATCACAAAATTTTCGATAAATTATCCGTTGAACGAATGTTTACCAATACTTTATTGTGATATATAATCAAAGGATTTAATTCGCCAGACAGGTTGCATAGTACGTATACATCCAACTTAGAATGTATCATTATTGATTTTTTTCTTTCTTTCTGGAATTTGATAATCTAGCTAAGTCGAAATTCATCTCGTCTGAATTTAAGTAAACCATTTCTTCAGCAAATTTCAGCCTTTTTCAATCTAGTTTCGCCGCCATTAAATCATTTAACCCTTCTTAAATCAATTCTTCAATAGTCTGAGGATTAAAATGAGATGTTGAGGCTGAAATTATCGAAATATTTACCATTCTGAGCTATGAAATATCTCTGACCTTCATTTTCTCATTGACAGCGCACTTGTAATAACGACTCAACGTTCTTCTAATATGCTACTCTTATTGAGAAGATTATGCCTTGATTTCGTGAAGGGTAGAAAATCTTACCATTAAATTTTAGAAAAAGTCAAGAGCTACTAAACTCAGATTATCAAATTTCATTTAACCCCAACAATCGCACTGCCATATTGTTCGCACATTATGCTACCAGTCTCTCTCGTTTTGATTACCAGAAATTAAAGTTCTAATTTTAATTTATCTTTCCTGTTAGTGTCGATATTCTATCTATCTAAATCTTAACAAAACAAAGCCCTTTCTTCTGTTAATACCGATACCTTACAGAGAAACACTCCCAATAAATGATCCTAGACTCTCTTGTTAAATTACTGCTTCCTGTCGGTGGTTTGTACTTCTTTATCGCTCACAACCCAACCTGGCGAAGGAAACTGGTCATCAGAAAACTCCTCTCAGCTCCTGAAGAGATTACCCCGTTTCTCCCAGAAATCGACCGTTCTAAGCTATTCGAAGCTATTAACGATATCCCTCGTGATAGAATACTCCTGGTCGAAGGGTCCCAAGGTGTCGGGAAGACTTACTGCCTGAAAAAATACTTGACTTACCAATATTATGCTCATAAAAGACCGGTTGTATATATCAGTCTAAGAAAAATTGGCATGGATTCCGAGCATCTAGATTACCACCATATCGCAGACATCATCGATTACATCGGCGCAGGTATAATCAATCTCTTTGAAAATTTATGAACTTATTCCTTAAGGACCTGGATTCCATGATTACTCGGACACTTGGGGAGTCCTTAACGACTGCCTCATTAAGCTGGCCGATCGAAAGCCCATTGTTGTGATGGATGATGCGCATGTATTTTTCAGGGAGAATGAGCTTTGGAATGCCTTGAAGTTGAACGTACTCTCTGTGAACGCGATGTCTTGGGCGGATAATAGGATCGCGCAACCAATTTTTATCACTAGTGATTACATGGTATATTCCAAGATGCGAGGGCTGTCTGGAATGAGGTCAAGGATGGAATATATGCATATAGACGAGCTGAGTGAACAAGAATTTATGGAGTATATCATGAACAATCAAGAGTTTTTCCAACAAAAAATTCCTGGAGATACCAAACACCTCCGAGAAGAGTTTCATAAGTTTTATAAGTATTTCAGCTCGAATCTGAGGGACCTTGAAAGCTTCATGTATTCTGACAAGACAATGGATGGTAATAATGAAATTTGTGAATATTTGAGTTAATTTTGTATGTGTTAGAGTTCATAACTGAAGGTATTGAGGGAGGAGTGCAGGACCTTATGCGAGCGTTGAATGTGCAGGAGTTTCAGAAAGAATTCAGAGAATTGTTGAAAAAGATTGCGAAATTTGAAAATATCACACTGGGAGATTTCGAAAAGACGCATATTCTCAATTCGCTGGTGTCGAATCATATCTTGGCGGTGTCCAAAGACAAGAAAATCCATTTTCAAAAACCTCTACTGAAATATTCATTTGAGAAGTTCTGGGGTTAAGATATTTGGTTAGGTTAGCAGTTCATTTCTCTGTTATCAAATACTTATTGCTATGTTATATGCTTGGTCAAACTCCCTACAACTAAAGCTTCTTTGTTGAATCTTTAAGGAAATAATTTTAGTTTGTGAAGCAAGATAAACGGATGGGAAACGTGAGGATCATTATATTGGTTCAATTATTGATCTACTCATTTAACAAAATTCACACTGTTTGGTAGGGCTTTTTCAATTCTTGAGCGTCAGGTTTAAATTAACACGCATCAAATTCTCACTGTATCTGTTCGAGAAACATACTTAATAACTCTAACTTTACAAATTTCGCACTTAGGCTGTTGCAGTAAAAAACAAAAAAGGAGAAACTCTAACCTTGTAACATAAAATACTGAGGTCTGAAATACAGTCGTACTACAATGAGAGAGAGAAGAAGTGCTGGAATGCAAAGAGGATTTCAATGAGTAAGAATTTCAATGATAGGAATATTTAGTCAAGTCCTTTGGCCTGAATCAACCCCATCCTTATCGAATGAAAAGAGGATTGCAGGGTATACTTTTATAATAAAACATCAGCACATTAATTTACACATGTGGATCTTCATGTTAATCACATCTCTTTCTCATTAATTCAGTTAAGAAATTTAAAAATTGAATTTTATGATAATTTAACAATTCAAACAGCTAAAAATTGAATTCAAACAAAATATTTAAACAAGCAATTGTTTAATCATCTCTCTCATTCCCTCAAACACAACAACACCACTTAACTAACACAGTTAATGGAATCATCTCAAGGCAAAGCTATTCCTTTCGTCACTTTCCAAGAGCGCAAAGGCTACGTTCTCACCGAAGAAGCAGAAAAATTTCTTAATTCTCTCACCGAAACGAAGATCGGAGTTATCACTGTCGTCGGAAAGTACCGAACTGGCAAGAGCTTCTTCATTAATCGCGTCCTCTTAAATCAAAAGAAGAGCGGCTTTTCAGTCGGGCCGACCATTAACCCTTGCACTAAGGTAACGAAAAAAATTCCATTGCTTATGTGTATAACCTTTCTGTGCAATATAGGGGCTTTGGTTATGGAGCAAGATACTCAAGGCAGAGAACCCTGAGGAAGAAGATATGTCAGTGCTGCTCATCGATACTGAAGGGTTCGGAGGCATCGACGAGCATCAGAACCATGACACCAAGATATTCCTTTTCGCGCTGCTGTTGAGCTCGTTCTTCATCTACAACAGTGTCGGCAGCATCGACGAAAATGCGCTGAATAATCTCTCGTTAATTGTTAATCTCGCCAAAGACATACAATTCAAAGCGTCTGGTGCAAACCCTTCTGAGAACGAGGACGTCTCGCAGTACTTCCCTTCATTTTTGTGGATTATTCGCGATTTTGCGCTGAGACTTGTCGACGGCTCGAATAACCCAATCTCTCCAAAGGAGTACCTCGAAAACGCTCTTGCTGCGCAAAAGGGCGTGTCGGATAACGTGGAATCAAAGAACAGAATTAGACGGATGTTAAAGCACTTCTTCCGCGAAAGAGACTGCGCAACGATGATCCGACCAGTCGAAAACGAGAAGGATCTTCAAAAACTCGACGAAATGGAGGAAGATTTCTTCAGAGCTGAGTTCGTTGAACAAATGAAAAATGTACGAAAAAAGATTTTCAAGAAAATCAAGCCCAAGACTCTCAACGGGAAAAACCTGACCGGACCTATGCTTGTTGAAATCTGCAAAGCGTATGCTGAGGCTATCAACTCAGGAAAAGTCCCTAATATAGAATCAGCCTGGACTTACCTTTGCCAGCAGCAATCATACAAAGCTCTGAACCGTAAGACAATCTACAGCGAATTTTGTTGTTTACCCATTTGATAGAGAGTTTGAATACTGTCGAAGAGGAGCTTGGAAAGGCCGGTAAGGAGGTGTTAACGGTCGAGCAACTCAAAGAATTAAAGCAAAGAGTATTGCCGCATTTACTAGTCTGATTTGCTAAATTAACTGCTGCTATAGCTAAAAGATGGCGTAATCACTGAATTGAAAAAGAATAGCATGGGTGATGATGCTGAAGTGAAAATGTTGGTAGAAAACCTGAATAAAAAGTTTAGAGAGAAATTCTCTCAATTCAAGGAGGATAACACGAAGAAATGGAAGGTATACTTCAGCGCGAGTGCTTCATACGATATTGACTGTTGTTTTTTTCATTTTAAAGGGGATTTACATGGATTTGCTTGAGAAGAAGTTCGAAGAGCTTGAGGAAAAGGCAAGGCGGGATGAATACAGCAATTTCTATGAATTTGAAAGAGATTTCGAGAGCATGAAAGAGGCATTTGAGGTAAATGATAGTCCTATCTGTAAGAAGCAAGCTCAATCTCATTTTGATGAATAATAGAAAGAGGCACCTGCCGGACCGTGCAAATCGCTCTGCTTTAAGGAGTTTTCCGAGAAAGCTTTGATTAAAGGGGCAGAAATGATCATCAAAAAACAGGAGCAGCAGTTCCAAAACAACACGAAGAGAATGGCAGCGAGACTCGAGTTAACCGAGAGTCAGCTCGCGTCCAAGGGGAAGGAAATTGAGGAGGAGCGAAGGGAGCTTTTCAATAAGATCCAAGAAATCGAGAGGGAAAAAGCTACAACGACAGCTGAAAGACAAACTCTGAAGGCTCAAATTGAGGAGTTTCAGCGAGAGAAAGAGCGGTTAGAAAGAAGGTATAACGACCTCGCGGATGAATACAAGACTGCGAAAGAGAAATTCAGTAAAATCAGCGAAGAGGAGCTCACTGAGCTCAAAAACAAGCTACAAAAAGCGCAATCAGAGGCTGTGCAAGGCCAATCTGAATATGAGAAATCAATGGCCCTGCTTCAGCAAGAACTCGCTTTCACTCGCAGAGACAATGAAAACCTGCAGCGCAAGGTCGAGACGCTTGAGGAAGAAAATCGCCGCACTCGAATTGAATACTCGGAGTCACAACGCACTGCTGAAGTACGAATATCTTTGCTTTGTAATGCAGGAAACTAATCCATCTTATAGGGATTGAGGCAAAAACTTAGCGAGTTGGAAATGGCCAAGCAGCAAGAGGTCAGTACATTGAAACTCGAACTTGAGAGGAAAATGATGGATGTAAATATCTTAGAATACCTGACCTTTCATACTAATTTTTTCTCATGTGTAGTTGGCAAAGGAGTCTGATAAGAGAAAGGATAATGTGAAAGCTCAAAGCGAATGGATGATGGAAAAGAGTTATTTAGAAAACCAAATCAACTTCCTGAAAAATCAGCTTGAGGAAAATAAGCGGCTCCACGACGCTCTTCTTATGGCTTTGGAACAAGGACTACATAACGGAGAGTCTGAAGCTACCAACGAGCTCGTCGAGACAAATCGTCATTTATCCGCAGCTGTGGATAAAATGGAGGCTCGCTGCAAAATGCTTGAGGAAAAAATCGAAAAAGCCAAGAGATTCAAACGAATGGTGAAAAATTCAAGCGCTTTACAATGCGCTCACTGTTCCAAGTTTATCTCAACTAACATCTTCCTCCAGCACTTATCTAACTGCGCGAGCGGCAGCGGCACACATCAACCCAACACTCACCACCAGCAGCTGTTCAACGGAATCAGCGGCATCCCAACTAACAGCGGAATTGGCAACTTTACTGGCCTAAATCCACTCGGATCTCCTTACAGCACAAATACCATCGCGCCGTCAAATCACTCCTCCAACTTCGACACCTTGTCTCACTACACTCAAGGAAGCAATGCCTCTTCTATCCAAATCTCAATCAATCAAACTATGGTTAAAGAGAGCTCTGACAGCAAACCATACACAGAGTACCTCATCCAAGTCGTTGTCAATGGCAACAAATGGTCGGTGTCTCGCAAATACAAAATGTTCTGTGAACTGCACCAGACCTTGACCTCTGCTTTCCCAAGCCTTAAATTCCCTGACTCGAACTTCACTGGCATGAGCTCGTTTATCAATATTAGCCAAGCAGCGACTTCTAAGCGGCCTACTGTAATCGAAGAGCGAAGGAAGGCCCTTCAGCAATATTTGAGAGATTTAGCCAAGATCGATGTGATTCGAAACAGTCAGCCGTTCAGGAAATTCTTAGAATTGGATCGCGCTAATGAGCCCGCAGAGTCCGACAAATCACGCACTTTACCAGCCGATTTCAATTTAACCAGAGACACTTCGGCTGGCGGAGGAGAGAGACAAAATCTGACTCCCTTGAACCATCAGGACGGTCAGATGGGTGGACCTGGCATTGGGCGAATGTCGATCTACAGTGGACAGAAATTTGATGAAGAAGAGAAGCCAAAAGCTGATAAGAGAGGGTTGACCTATTCGCCTGCTCCGATCACAACAAATCAACATTATGACGAGCGAGCAAGTAACAATAAAGAAAACAGGAACCCAAGGTAAAAAAATTTTAATTGGATTGAAAGTTAATGTTCGATTGCATAGGAAAAGTGTTAATGACCACCAGGATATGATGCACAATAAGAAATATATTGACGACGAAGATGAAACCAATAATGAGCAGGAAGGCAATGGCTGGCCTGAAGCAAATGAGAACGATTACGCTGGAAAGGCGTTCTTGAATCAATACAAGAACGATAACATCATGTCGTCGCAACCAGAAAACGTTGTGAGAAATAATAAGATTGGAACTTACGAATTAAGCAAAGGAGGCCATTCAAGAAATTCGTCAAATTCAATGATTCCTACCGATCAAGGACAGCCTGGAGGTCTTTACGGTGCGATTGCGAGTACGCTAGCCAACAGCAGAAATAATGCTAATACAACAAACTCTCGATACACGCCAGAATCGTCAAAGACTCTTGCCCAAAAAAATTACAGAAATTTGAAGAATACAGCCATGTCAAACAGCCCGGCCAGTCCTCAGAAGTAACGTCTTTAGTCATTCAGTATATACTAATAATGATTAGGTATCTGTTTAAACCCAGCATGGAGAGAGGAGGAACCTTCAAGGAGTACCAGAGAGATAATCATTCTCTGAATAATAGCCGAAATATCAACAATGGGAGCTACTCAATGAAGATGTAGGGTCAATGTTGAATCTATTTAATGATTTAGAATGTATTTGCAAGCAGATAATTGAAAATAGATGCATGTTGTTGCGCAATTTATTAAATGGATTATTATTATTTCGTTTTTGAGTCCCAGACCAATTTTTAAAATATTCTACTATGACTCATTGTCTATATATTGATTATCTTTGATTTTAATTGAACCCATTAAATGAAATTTTGTTTGTTTCATAATTTGTCCTTATCGTTGCTACAGTCGCTCAACCAGTCAGTGTGTTCGTGATATGGTCCTTTTTCTGTGAAATTCGTTTTGTTTGTAGTGTAGAAATGTTGAGTTTTGAGGATTAAAACATTGACATGAAGAGATAACTATTTACTGAGATATCATAGGTTTGTGGAAGCATGCATACACACTATTACTCACAATTGTAGAATAACCTTCATTTCATGGAGAGTTTTTACACAAGATAACATAAGGCTTGTTTAGACACAGGGTTAGTAGGACGATTAAATCACATTCTCACATATTGACAATTATTTTTGATTATTGTTACTTTGCTGGCTCAATAAATTCAATGATAGTCTCCTTCTACTGCGTCACTTGAAGACTTTTCTCTTTAAACAACTTTTCGAATCTCGAGTGAGTCACCGGTCTAGGCAAGAAAGCCATTCCATTTTCAATGAAGCATTTGTGCTCAGTGCCCAAAAAATCTTCTGTTCCCACAAGGGAAAAATCCTGTGTTACTGGGCCACTTTTCATGAAATGATCGTCTATGGACAACAGGACAGGATTTTGCTTCTCTTCGATGTTTGCTTTCTCAGCAAACTTTTCTTCGTCGGCTTTAGCCACAAGCTTAGGCTCGAATACAACTACATATTTGCCTTGCTTTTTTTGATTGCGAGTTTGCTGAGTCTTCTGCTCATGGTGATTCTTGGTAGGAAGGCTGTCTGACAGATCGTTTTGTGGTTGTTGCTGCCCAAAACTTCCTTTGCGAACGCTGGTACCTTTGTGCTTCGAGTCTCCGCTATTAGAGCTGTCGATCTCCATGCTTTGACGCCTCTGACCCTTGTTTTTGGTTTTATTCTTTTCATTGTTTTTCGCTGACTTCTGATTGGATTCTCCCTCTTTTTTAGCGTATTCTTTAGCTGAGTCTTCTTTTCCTTTCTTTGGTGTTTTCGTTTCGTTCGACTTTATTTCTTGAGGGGCTTTTTCGGAACGAGTTGACTCATCTTTAGGTAAATATTCTATGTATTCTCTAGAATTCTTTTTTTTAGTTTTTGGCGTCTTCTCTTTTTTCCTATCAGAGCCATCCCCCGAATCGGAATCACTTTGCTTACGTTTGGCTTTCTTCTTCTTTTTCTTCGCTGAGTCCGATTCAGATGCTACCACAAATGTTTCAATTATAAGCCAAATAAAATCAAAAATTACCTTCTGATGATTTATTGTCTTTGTGCTTTGAGTCATTTCCCTGAGAAGCTTCTTTCTTTTCGGACGATGTCGTTTCTTGTTGTTTTTTTGAGTCTGTGGTTTGCATCGAGTCACCTAAGTTTCGTGTAATAATCGTTTCAGACTTCGGCTCTGTCTCTTTCTTCTTATCGATGAAATTTTCCCAAATATTTTTTTGCATCATCACAGGAGCATCTTCAACAGACATACGTTTAGACCCTCTCTTGCTTCCTCTCTTCTGCAGATTTGCATTTTCTTCTGTCTCTCTGAGCAACTCATTTTTGGATGCACCGTCTTCTTGAGTCGACAACCCACGTTTTTCGTTCACTTCGCTTTGAGTTTCATTTGGTGATTTTTTGTCAACAGCCCGAGTAATTGGAGTATTTACAGCAGAGTTCGTTGGGAATTTCCCAAATAACTCGATGAGTTTGTAAAATTGGTTATTTTTGAATCTGATTAGTAATTCATTGAAAAAGTATCCCTGGTCGTACCAGTTATCCATCTCGAGGGAAGTAAAAGGCCCTTGCACCTTATCTTGTTCGTCGAGGTAATACCAAGCTCGAAGAGTTAAATCATCGGCGAATCCAGATTTCGAGAAAGGAGACTTCGGTATGACAAGCTTGGGTTTAGCTGGGATCCCAGCAATAGGGATTTGCTTCTTGGTCTGGGAAGTGATAGAGACCAAGGCATCGTTTGGATCGAAGTCACTAGCCTTCTTGCATTCTGGTTCAAACACGGAAATCGAGAAAATTTCAGGGTACTTAGCAAGGACACCAGTCAGATCAACAACCTTGACGTGCTTTGATTCATAGCAATCAAGAATGTGTTGTCTGCTGATCTTGGTCCTTTGAGTTTTTCCGATTTCGAGGCTGCTTTCTTGCATTTGAAGGCGATAATTCGAAATATTATTATATTGAGAATCAAATTTCCCGGAGGAAAAATAAACTGATGAGTCTTTGTTCTGATCCAAAAAAAATTATCGTTATTCAAAATTAAACAAAGTTCTAATTTCTTAGATTTTTCAGGAGGAAAACGCAAAGATAAAAAGGCCCAATATAGAATATAGAACGTTCGGTTATGAGCTACTTGACTTTCCATAGGAGATTCTGAAAAATCAGGTATTATTTTGTGAAAGAACGGTTGTTTTCTCTTTGTTTAGCAAGGCTAGTAATGTTTTTATTGGCTTAAACAAGGGTATTTTGCGTGGATTTTTTTAGCTCTGGACACTATAAATTCCAATTTACTGCTATAGATACCGAAGGCTCGGTTTATTCGCTTGTGTTACAAAGCATCGTTCCTCTGCAATACATCGAATTCACATTCCCTGTAGAAGTACCAGGTTTCCTTCTCTTGGAAATAGAATTTTCGAAGTGATATTCGTTCCAAAAATATATCTAATTTTAGCAACAGCTTCACTATGTAAGTTTGAAGAAGTAGTTGCTGGGATGTGTTTGATGATTTTGAAGAATTCTTCGTCAGATTAGAGATCCATTAGCATGATATGGATCATTCATTATATAAAATAAGTGCTCTGTCTTTCGAAGTGAAATAATGGAAAGGACAATACGACTGATTAATGGAAAATGGAGCTCATGACGAAGCGAATTTTGTGACGTTCGAAGGCTGCAGCAAGAAAACTTAAGTCATAAAGCCCATAATAAATAATTCATTAACGGCTACTGATCATTCGTGGACTAATCTAAAATTATTTTTTTGAGATTGTGAATGCAACGAATTACGATGCATCAAGGAAAAGGAGATAGATTTTCTCGAACAAAAGATGCTGTATTGAGCTAAATTCCAATTCGTCACCGTTTCAATGACTAAGATATCTTTACAGAAGTTCGCTGACAACTTTCTTCTTCAACGAGGTTGTATTGCGATAGAAACGTTACATGCATGCTATCACAAAAGAGCTTGAAAGATATTCCAATATTTGTAGATATTCACAACTTTGTTGAAGCAGATTGCTAAAGAAAGCATCACTTTGTATGATATAGATGCATTTGCTAGTGGGATAACTCATAATTAGTGTTGCTGCTGATCACATTTCCTCGCAAAGAGTGAGAGTACCGCAAAACTAACCTAAATTGCATCAGTCAGAGCTTATTTGAAACTTTGCATCTTTTTATTTCATAAAGCCATTAAAAATTCACATTCTTAAACCTTTGGGAATTCGAACAAGTAAGTTGTTTATGAGGCAGACCTTGAATCATGCACTTTACTGCATTATACAGTAAACTAAATACACTAAAATGTCGATTTTGAACATGAAAATTATGATAAATAGCTCTAGCCAAATCGATTTTGTAACTTTTCTTTCCTTCTGTGCGTGCACGAATCCATAAACGGAATCAGAGTTGGCACTCTCAACCGATAGTTCACATATTCTTCTCCAAAAAATCGCTCCAAAGCCAGCTCTTCATACACGATACGGTCATAGAAAAAATACCACATCACGGGGATGTACAGTATGAAGCACACTGGATTGACGAGAAGCATTTGACAGCTCAGCGAGAAGAGAAACCAACCGAAGTAAGAAGGATGTCTGCTCACTCTGTAAATCCCATTTGTAACTAACTCATGTTCTTCATTCCTCCTGAAACGCACTAAATGATGGAAATTGCTTTTTGCTGAGATGAATGCGCCTATTCGAAACACTTGTCCTATCACGTTTAGTCCAAATCCAATATAAACTATCATCCTCATCCCCTAAATGAAATATCGAGCGGGGTTAAGAGTCATTATCGAAGCTGGTTACTTTGAGAGATGGGTAGTAATGCAGTTCGAGCGCATATTCAAGCCAGCATAGGAACATAGCGAATCCGTAGTGCCAAGAATGATTTATCAAGAAACCTATTTATTTAAAAGATTGGAGGGTGAGGACTTTTTAGAAAATGGTAAGTTACTATCCCAAGTCAGCTCAGTGAAGTGGCAATGGAGATCGAAAAGGAACTCGCCTGTAAAATACACAATATGGACAATCAAAAATAAGGCCGCTCCGAGATAGATTTCATTTTGCAGAAGAAACCAGCTGAAGATGAGTATTTTTCCAAATATGTACAATGTGAGATTGAAGCTAAGCAGTCTTCTAAAAGGATAGCTTCTGAAATATTTCTATTGAGGATTTATTGGATGGTTTTGATGAGGAAAAGGTACTTGCATTGAACCGATGAGCGTCAAAAGTAAAGGAACTGCGATTGTATCCAATATATTGAAAAGATACCATTGTTTCGAGACAAAGTAGATGCCAACTGCGACCGATATCCCGAAAGAAGCCAAAATGGTGTATTGAATCCAAGTCTGCTGAGAGCTCGCATTGAAAAAATTGTCGGTTTCGGTATTTTCAACCTTCATGAGAATAAATAAATTTGAATTCTTGTATCAATTCAAGTTAGTTTGCATTGTGCATATCCTTTAACAAAGTATCAGATGTTTAAGCTCCTTTGGATACCCTTACATTACTCTTAATCTCACCTATCCACGACACAAGCAGAAGAGAAGCGACCCTGATTATAATAGCAACTACTTTCTACGGTTTTCACAGGATAATGCTCTAAGGACAATATTCTTGCTAGTTCTGGGCCTTATATGAAATAAAGATGAAAAATCATTGGAATGAAATCTCTTTTCGTTTCGATATTTGATTCGTCACATGCGTTCCTTTTCTCAAGATGTTGGCGGGTTTCAAATGAGTTTTTCTTACTAGAAACTTCTGAAAAATCCATAGCTTCTTCCCATCAGCAATATGTTGTTGTAGTTTTTAGCTGCTCTTCTGTCGTGTGTAGACAGTTTTAGATAGATGCAAAGTTAGAGAACTATCCAGAGTGATTTTTATCTCAATCTTTCGCTTTGCAGCCAATCTCTAATTAGCTCCGAAGGAAAAACTAAGATGATCCTAATTATGAAGAAAGTCTCTTGAGTAGAACTTGAGGCTTTTGAGCTGTCAGTGCTCAAAATGAAAATAAGGGCCCCTGAAAATCATATTTCTAGAGCATTTACTGACAGTCATAGAATTTAATTTGTTTGTTAAATTAGAGCCTCAGAGTTTGAGGTTCATAAAGATAAAATATTTCAGAAGGAAAAAAAATAAATAAATAAATGGTGGAACCAGCGAAAAAGTCAACTACTTCCAATTCATTCCAAGGTCACCTTGGAGAGTTTCAAGTTTTAATGAAACTGAGTGACTCTGACCTCTTGATTGAAGCTGAACATAGTTTCAATGGGCGCTTATATCAATTATCACTCACTGATGAAAGTATTCCAACCATTAGTACCAATTTATTAAGCACCATTGGATAATTATACCAAGCTTTGACTGAAGCACTCTCCCACAAGACTCGATCAATAACAATTGGTATTGATGAGAAAGGTAAAATATATTACAAAGTTGATGTTCTGGTTGGCACTCTGCGATTGGATCGAAAATTCGATATCTAACTCGAAGAAAAAAAACTCGACGAAGTTGCGAAGCTTGCAAGAATGGTAGAGAAACCAATGAAAAAAGTACATGAACAAGAAAAGATGATAAAATCTTTGACACTCTATGATGCCTCAATCGAATTTGATTCCTCCTTCTAATGTGCGAGTTACTACACACTACTGAACTTGAATAGGACCGCTGTTTCTAAGAATTGGGGTATCTGGAGAGCGATTGTGGCAAAAAAACCGCTCCCAAAATCAAAGGTGACTTCTTTCTCAATGAGAGTTGATTATACTACTACAGATGCCCATGTGATGATTGGGATATCTCCCACTTCAGTGATGAAAGAAAATAGTAGCTTTTATGGAGTCAATGGTTCAATAACTTATTATCTCCGTGGTTTTGGCTATCTGTATCAAAAAGGAAACTCAACTTCAACCAACTTTCCTACTGGCATGACAAATACAGTGATCAAAGTCATAACAAATTTGATTTCCAACAAAGTCTCGTTCTATTTTGAAGATATGTTGATCCAAACAGTTGATTTGGATGCCTCTCGTGCCCAATCAAATGACTACTACCCGTTTATTGAACTATATACCACCTATGACCGAGTTAGCTTCATTTCTTATAAAGAACTAGAGTAAATTTAAGACAAAGAAAATTCAACAAAAGAACATATCACTTTTTGAATTGATTATTGAAAGACAAGTTTATAAGCATTTCTAGAAATTTGGAAGTGAATTGCATATTCAAAAAATTGAAAACAAAACTGAAAAACTTAATCTTTTGAACTAAGTTGTAAGATCGTCTAACCTTAGATAAGTTGAATTTTCTCATCAAAATTGAATTTCAATATCTCCAGACGATAGAATGTCAGAGTGTAGAATTCATTCTGAAAGAACTTGGAAGAATTATTTGAAGGTGCAGCTTTATGTAGAATTATCTCACAGAAGAATAACAAGAATTGTATAATTAAAAGAGAAAGAAGAAGAAAAATGCATTTCTCTCCCAAAGGATGAAGTCTCGTGCTGTATTTCAAAACCAATATGTGTTAAATGCTAAGTGAGTGGTGTAAGATGCCAGTAGAGAGAAAACGTTAATTCGAAAATTTTTGTTGACATTGTTAACCTGTATATTGCTTACAAATTAATGTTAAATTATGTTACAGTTTCAATTGAGCATTTTTCCTTGCCAAAGTCTATTGAGCAAATAAATGGGATATTTTATAATCCTAAGAAGTATTAGTTACTTTCATCGCAAGGTTGATTTGATATCAACTTCAAGAGTTGCAGTTAGGTATTAATTTCCGATAACATGGCGCATATTCCCTCCCAAAGCAGCTTTGCTCTGCTCACAGTTGAACTCAACGAAAGCAATGAATTCTGGGATAATTAAAGCTGTCGGTTCTAGCCTCTTCCACAACTACAAGAAAATTTTTGCTTCTCTAAAGTTTATTCTTCAAGAATTATTATGAATTACTTTCAGTTAATTGAGAATCGATTTTGTCTTAAGACTTTGTTTCTAAGTTAAGCATTAGTCTATCGTTTGCGACCAACTAAACGCAAGATTATTATCAAGAGATGATAATCGCTTAGGGTTACTTAATGAAGTGGTAAACGAGTTGCATAGAAAATAGCTGAGGTTTCAAGGATGGAGTGTTTTTCAGTTTTAAAACTGAGATTTGTTTGTACAAGTTGAATAAAGTTTTTTTTAGAGTTAGAATAATACTATGTGACAATTTTGAGTTGAGGGACTTAAATTTTGGAAAGAAATTACTTTCACGAATTGTTGTTTTTCATGAATTATATTTATATCCAAGTAATAATTCGCCTGTCGTTTGATGAACGCAATTAAAGCAATTGGACTTGTGAATATCGTGAATCGTGAGCAAGGAAGAAATGGATCTTTTTGGATTAATGAGTTAACAGTGATTCGGTGAGTATTCGGAAACTATGACAGTATGCCGCTACCCATGGGAGAAGTCAGAGCAATTTTGTGGTTAATAATGTAATGTGTTGAATCCAAATATCAGCTTCGAAGCTGTTTAGAAAAACTATTGCTGCTATTACTGATAACTCTGATCAATTGACAATCTAATAATATATCAAATGCTTGAGTGAATAAAAATAATGTAACAATCCTTTTGTCTCGTTTTGCCAATCCAGAACTCATCATGATCTATATATGTAATTTGTGTTACATTGCCCTGTGCTAATGATTCAACTTTGTTGTTTATTTGTTTATAGTTCGACAACTCTTAGCAAAATGAGATTTCTTACTTACGGTATGCACAAATGAGAACAAAAATATTCAGACGTAAGTATGATTAGAAGTCCTAAGGTCAGGATTACTTAACCTAATTCACAGAGTCATTATCTGTAATGTGCTACTTGGCTGACATTCTTGAGAGTAATTCTTGTTCTCTAGGTCCTTCATGTTTATCTAGATGAAGCAAACTGACATTGCCGCTTCTGATAAGTAAATGACAGTCATGTATTTTGAAATAGATAATTTACCCCCTTCTGAAGTGTTTCCAGTATAGAGCACTTTTCCTGTCTTGAAATCCAACAGTTTTGTTGTCTGATCCCATGAAGCACTCGCGAGCTTATCGCCGCTCAGACTCCATCGCACACAGTGAATATCGTCTAGAATAAATATTCAAACGTTAATTCTTTTGTTAAACAAATCCAAATTATTACTTGAGTGAGCACCATCAAAGGTTTTGATAATCTTCGATTCTCGCTTATCAAATATCTTGATACTCTTCTCTTGGCCACCAGTAACCAGTAGATTCCCATCGTTTTGGCATACGTCAATCCAGAATGCGAGGAAGCCTTTACAAGTGAAAAATTCTCAAGTTTAAATCATGAAATGAAGAGAAAAGTGAGACGAAGAAAGTCATAAAATTAATCTTCCAATATAATTTAAGGAGAAAAAAAAAAACCAGAGTCCTTTTTCCCTGAATTTATTGGAAACCAATCTTGGGTGAAGTGAAAAATTCGAATTCGCGGAAGAGGAAAAACAAAATTATAGCTGCGCTTACCTGAATTTTCAATTTCTACTGGACTCTTTAAAGTGAGAGTTTTCTTCTTCGCATCTAGGATATTGAGTTGGGAATAGTTGTACTTCACGAATATCAGTGATTCGTCCGCATTGGTACTCCATCTGCAGCGTGCAAATCGGTCTAATAATTAAGTTTAATGATGTGAGTGAAAAATTTATATCGCCAAGCGTTTAATGATTTATTTTTCGTGTGGCAGAAACAAATTTACCTTGGTACATCAAACCCAATTCCTTATGAAATGTGTAATTGGCTGTGGCCACATCAGATATTAGGCACACTCCTTCCTTGTCAATGGAAGCCACATATTCTCCTGTAGGATTGAAATCAAGCCCGGTGATCACTTCCTCTAAAGAGTATATAGTAAGTTCGACGTATCAATTACGACTAATGCTTACTGTGTTGGGAGTGCCATTTCGACATGCGCATAAGCTTGACAATATCTTTGGTCTTGGAGGCACTAGAATCAACGTTAAATAGGTGGTAAGAAATTGTTTCATGAAGAGGGATTGCACCGAGGATGCCTCTACGTGAGTTATATGCAATATCTCCATAACCCGTGGCTAGAGAGAAAATATAATTATTCAAAAGATAAAGTAAAAAAATAATTATACACCCTCCTGAGACTTCACCAAGAGAATAGATTTCCTTGATTTGATCTTTTTTTGATATATCAAATACCGCCATATTGGCTGAATCCTCTGACTCATCGTGGTTATGATGCAGAGATACAAGCAGTTTTGTGTTTGGTATCTCCTTCACATGCGTCCAACTACGGTCTAAAATATTACAGCATATCAGCCTCAAAATAATTTAAAACCTAAATTTTACCCGTGTCACTAACTTTAACACCATCAAAACTCGC